>QWCE01000241.1_pt1 | contig 162479 bp, 157 predicted proteins | sample 1972531 | NCBI WGS metagenome assembly QWCE01 (sample SAMN09866716, study PRJNA288562) | Human gut metagenome isolate term4_stool, whole genome shotgun sequencing... | reverse complement strand
AAGTGCTAAACAAACAAAGAAAGGATTCTCTCTATGTCTACCAGTATAACAAAAACTCAGCGCTATCTTCCACATACTTTAGAAACAAGATTTCATGCGATTAAAACGTATCGTTTAGGATATTCTGTCAACTTCGTTATTCGCCGCTACAAGATTTCAAAAGCCTCTCTTATGTGTGGGAATCGCCGCTTTGACGGCAGCCGAGAGTCACTAATGGACCGTTCCCACCGAACGAAAAATCCACATCCTACTGCCCATACGGAAGAAAAAACCTGGATTCAAAATTTCATTCGATGAAATCCCACCATCTCTCTCATTGAACTCTACGCCAAGCTCAAATTTCAAAAGGGCTACCGCCGCCATCCGTCATTTCGGCTACCAACCCCAAACCATTCAAACCGATAACGGCTTTGAAGTCACCGCAATATCTCTACAAATCCAACCGACTACCTATGCAGACGCTACAATGGCTAACGCCTATGGAAAAAAGAGCCCAATTACTGGCGGGCTAGCCCGCCAGTAATTAGGATAGCACACAGGGGATCTCAACTTACTTTTTTGGTCTCACATTATTTACAAATATACATACTTTTTGAAATATTTCTGTTAATACATCTAAGGTATCTTCTAATTTAATCTCTCCGACATAAGGGTTATTTTGAAGGTAATTTTGCCAATACTGTTTAAGATAATCATCACTTGCTATATCTTCTAAAATTTCCTTGTAATCTGCTAAATCATCTAAAGACTCTCTTTTTCTAGACGTATTTTCAATGGCTTGTTCTAAGGTTTTGAAGTTAATTTTATCCTTGTAAAGTTTGTACAGAAGATAAACATCATAAAAATCTCTCATTCTTGTTGTGGCAATGTTTCTTCTAATAATGGTTTCAATCTTTTCTGCCAGAATGGTTTCCAAAGGATAGGCCATGACTTCAACGTGTCCTTCATCAAATATCAAAGGATATTCATAAATCATTTCCCTTGGGGTAATAGCATCGCCTGTTGTGATATCCATCTTCATGGGATTATTAATTCTTCCATAACGGGCTGAAAGGCGAATACGATAATTTTCATACTCATCACTTTCTCTAATTTCTCTTATCCCTTCAAAGACAAAGTCAATCCCATCTTGAACGTCAATGGCTAAAATTTCTTTCACAATTTTAGTAATGTTTTCTTCTGTTAAAGCAATGCCTTTGACCGTTGCATCCATATCCATAGTAGTACGATTATCAATGCCAATAAGAGAAGAAATCAAAAGACCGCCCTTGATAATAAAAGAGTGTCGATAAGAAGATTTTTCTAATCTTTCTAGGACTCTTTCAAAAAAATACATTTGAAAGACTTCCTGTGGTTTTAAGTCTTTTATCTTTGCTAAATGTTTGATTTTCCCTTTTATTTGCTCGCTAGATCTCATACCATCACCTCTAAATAACGTCGTATTTCTTCCTCAATTTTTAAAGCTCTAGCATGTTTAATAAGTTTTCTGGCGTTTATATTTCCTCCACCAAAATATTCTTTAATCGCTCCTGTAAAAATTTGAGAATCCATATTTTTTTGGTCTTTTACAATATCACAAATGGTTCGCTCGACATCATAAAGAATAATCTCTCCGCCAAGAGGGCTTATGCCTATTTCCCTGCCCAACTCAAAAAGTTCTCTCTTTACATAATGAACGACTAGGTCAGAAAATCTATCTTTTAGTCTGGAAGCATTATAACCTTGAGGAACGGAAATATGAATCTGGGAAGGCACTCTATCAGCTAAATCATGAAAATAAAGGGCGGTATGGTAAGAATAAATCACTCGTTTGCTATTACTCTGGAGCAAGACATATTCATCAATTATCTCATCTTTTAGGGCATAAACTCCATGGCTAACTCGGTCTATTTTATCTTCCTTAGCCAAATAAGATAGTCTATATCGCTCAATGCCTTTGGCTTCAGCCTCTCTTACAAAGATTAAGCCATTTTCATCGGATAATTTTTCTAGAAGTTCTTTTTCTTCATTCATTATTGTCTCCCTACTTTCCTCTTTCGCGCTTTAATTATACATTATTAACGCACGTTTGTAAAGATGAGCCTTTCAATGAGGGAGATATTTGGATTTCGCCGAATGAAATTTTGAATCCAGGTTTTTTCTTCCGTATGGGCAGTAGGATGCGGACTTTTCGGTCGGTGGGAACGGTCCATTAGTGACTCTCGGCTGCCGTCAAAGCGGCGATTCCCACGCATAAGAGAGGCTTTTGAGATCTTGTAACGGCGAATAACGAAGTTGACAGAATATCCTAAACGATACGTTTTAACCGCATGAAATCTTGTTTCTAAAGGATGTGGAAGATAGCACTGAGTTTTTATTATACTGGTAGACATAGAGAGAATCCTTTCTTTGTTTGTGCACTTTCATTGTACAGGATTTCTCTCTATATATTTTTCTTCTTGGTCTCACATCAATTGTATCTCTACAGTCAACTAAAGTCTTTCATCAAAATTCGGCCTTTATTGCCATAATAATAAACAAATAGGGGCGTATTACTTCGGTTTACGTTTGAAGAGTTAGATTGGTCCAGCTCTTTTTAATTTAACAATAATCCCATAAACAAATAAGACTAGTTCTGAACTCTCCCCTGACACAATACTCAGGGGTTTGTTTTTTTGAACTAGTCTTTTATTTTCTAATATTATTCTTGCTTCCCAGTGGTTAGCCACATTTTTTAGTATCAAAACAGCATCATAAACCACTCGCACCCTTAAAATAGTCAGTAAAATCAAGGGTTACAAAATTTCAGAACCTAACCCATTCAGCGACAAAATAAAAAGAATGCTCCCTATTCAGTCGCATTCTTTTTATTTTTCTGCAGAAGGGTTTCCATCCATTTATACTGCGGTGCTTCGCACCTTGATAAATGATGGAAAACGTAAAAAATATTGCTCGCAATATTTTTTACTCCCATTCAATCGTTGCCGGCGGTTTCCCGGTAATGTCATAGACCACACGAGAAATGCCCGGCACTTCATTGACGATCTTCTCCGAGGCAGCGGCTAGAACCTCATGGGGGATCCGGGACCACTCGGCCGTCATGAAGTCCACGGTGGTGACCGCCCGGAGGGCAAGGACATAGTGGTAGGTCCTGGCATCCCCCATGACCCCGACGGTCTGGAGGTTGGTCAGGACGGCGAAGTACTGGCCGATCTGGCGGGCCAGGCCGGCCTTTTTGATTTCCTCCCGCCAAATGGCGTCGGCTTCCTGGAGGAGGGAGACCTTGTCACGGGTGATGTCGCCCAGGATCCGGACAGCCAAGCCGGGTCCGGGGAAAGGCTGGCGCCAGACTTGGTCTTCGGGAATGCCCAGCTCCAAGCCCAGCTCCCGGACTTCATCCTTAAAGAGGTCGCGGAGGGGCTCCGCCAGGCCCTTGAAGTCGACGTGTTCAGGAAGGCCACCTACATTATGGTGGGATTTGATGACGGCTCCGCCTACGCCGGATTCGATGACATCAGGATAGATGGTCCCCTGAACCAGGTAGTCCACCTGGCCGATCTTCTTAGCCTCTTCCTCGAAGACCCGGATAAACTCTTCCCCGATAATTTTTCTTTTCTTCTCAGGATCGACAACCCCGGCAAGCTTGCCCAAGAAGCGGTCGGAGGCATCCACGGTGATGAGCTTCATCCCCATCTCCCGGTGAAAGATCTCTTCCACCATCTCTGCTTCATCCTTGCGAAGAAGGCCGTGGTTGACAAAGACACAGGTCAGGTTTTGTCCAATAGCCTTATGGACCAATACGGCAGCAACGGCGGAGTCCACCCCACCGGAAAGGGCGCATAGGGCCTTTCCGTCTCCGATCTTATCCTTGAGCTTTTGGATGGCGACCTGGGCAAATTCGTCCATCTTCCATCGACCCTCCAGACCGCAAACTCGGTAGAGGAAGTTGTGGATCATGTCCCTCCCCTGGAGGGTATCATTGACTTCCAGGTGGAATTGGACCCCATAAACCCTGGCCTCCTCATTGCCGAAGGCGGCGATGGGGCAGTTATCCGATTGGGCCAGGGCCCGGAACCCCGAGCCCAGGTCCTGGACCCGGTCTCTGTGGGACATGAGGACCGGAGTCTTTGCCTCCAGGCCCTGGAAAAGGGGGGAGTCGGTCACCAGGCTGGCAGGGTGGACCCCGAACTCCGCCTTATCCGCAGAAACCACCTTCCCCCCGGTGTGGTAGGCCAGCCACTGGGCCCCATAGCATATGCCCAGGATGGGGAGGCCCAGGTCAAGAACAGCCGGATCCAGCTGAGGAGCCCCCTCCTCATAAACCGACGAAGGACCTCCGGTCAGAATGAGTCCGGCATAGTCCCCTTTTTCAATCTCCTCCACCGGAGTGGTGCAGGGCTTGATTTCGCAAAAAATATTTTGCTCACGAACCCGTCGCCCGATCAGCTGCTTATATTGTCCACCAAAATCAAGAATCAGTATTTTTTCTTCTTTTAAATCCACCTTCATGAAGTCGTCCTCCTTCACCGATTGTATATAGCTATTCTCCTCATTTTACCACGAAATCGGTCCGGAAAAGCAGGCCCTCTTTCTCACTGACAAAAAGACATGGACGCCCGAGGGCGCCCATGATCCAAAGAAATCAATTTGTCTTAAAAGGCAGGAACAACCGCCCCCTTGTACTTTTCTTCAATGAAGGTCTTGACCTTATCCGACTGGAAGGCCTTCTTCAGGACCTGGGCCTTCTCGGAATTTTCATCCCCCGACCGAACAGCGATGATGTTGGCATAGGGGCTGTCCTTATCCTCGATGGCGATGGCATCCTCTACCGGCTGGAGTCCGGCACCCAGGGCATAGTTGGCATTGATGGCCGCCGCATCCGCAGACTTGTACTGGTTGGGGATGGAGGGAGCCTCCATGGCGACAAACTTGAAGTTCTTGGGGTTTTCGGTAATGTTGGCTTCCGTGGCATTGACATTGGTAGGATCATCCAGCTTGATCAGGCCGTTTTTCTCCAGAAGGAGGAGGCCCCGGGCCCCGTTGGTGACGTCGTTGGGGATGATGATCTCCGCCCCGTCCGGCAGGTCGGAAAGGCTCTTGTACTTGTCGGAATAGATGCCCAGGGGCTCAATATGAACCGTGGCAATGGACACATTGTTGAGCTTGTTCTCCTCATTGAACTGGTCCAGATAGGGCTTGTGCTGGAAGTAGTTGGCAACCAATTCCCCCGAATCCAGGGCCTTATTGGGCTGGACGTAGTCATCAAAGGTGACGATGTCCAAGCTGTAGCCCAGGGCAGCGACTTCTTCCTTCACCGCTTCGGCAATCTCTCCATGAGGGACAGGGCTGACGCCGATTTTAATGACCTTATCGCCACTTTCTGCCTGACTGTCAGAGACTGGTGCCTGGGATTGATCAGCTTGGGAAGATTCCTGGTTGGAATTTGACCCACAAGCCGTAAGGGTGACAAGAAGGGCGAGAGCGATGGATACGAGTTTCTTTTTCATGATAATACCTCCAATAAATGCTTTACTTCTTTTTATTGACCTTCCGAGCCAGGCGGTTGCCCGAAACTTGGACGATCTGTACCAAAATAATAATTATTACAACCGAAAGATAGAGGATGGTCTCTTCCCTCCGGTAATAACCGTAGCGGACAGCGATGGCCCCCAGGCCACCGGCGCCCAGGGTGCCGGCCATGGCCGTGAAGCCGATGAGGTTGATGACCAGCATGGTGATGGCGTTGATGGTTCCCGGCATGGCCTCAGGGATGAGAACCCGGGTGATGATCTCGGTCTTGGTCGACCCCATGGCCTTAGCGGCCTCGATGACCCCCCCATCCACTTCCTGGAGGGACGTTTCCAGCATTCGGGCAAAGAAGGGGGCAGCGGAGAGGGCCAAGGAGACCAGGGTGGCCGTTGGGCCGATGGTCCGTCCCAGGATCAGCTGGGTCAAGGGGATGCAGAGGATCATGAAGATCACATAGGGGATGGACCGGACAACATTGACCACCAGGTCCAGAAACCGGTAGAGGGGGCCGTTCTGGGCCAGGCCTCCATGGTCAGAAATGAAGAGGAGGAGCCCCAGAGGAGTTCCCAAAAGGATAGCCAGGAGGGAGGCCAGGGCCACCATATAGAGGGTTTCCAGGGTCGCGTCAAGAAGCAGCTGGGATAACATCGTCCACCTCCACTTCTACAATTTCCTCTTCCCGGGAAAGGAAGGACCTGGTTACCGGGTGGCGAGGGTGGAAGAAGACCTCCCGGGTCCTCCCCTCTTCCACGATCTTCCCCCGGTCCGTGACGGCCACCCGCTGGCAGATGGCCTTGGCCACCTCCATCTGGTGGGTAATCATGATGATGGTCGTGCCGAACTCCCGACGGGCCTTGTCCAAAAGCTCCAGGACCTGCTTGGTATTCCTGGGGTCTAAAGCCGAAGTCCCTTCATCTGAAAGGAGGATTTTGGGCCCCGTGGCCAGGGCCCGAGCGATGGCCACCCTCTGCTGCTGGCCTCCGGAGAGTTCAGCCGGATAGGACCCGGCCCGGTCTTCCAGGCCGATGAAGGCGATGAGCCGGTCCACCCGGTCTCGGATTTCCGCCTTGGACCAACCGGAGATCCGGAGGGGGTAGGCGATGTTGTCCCAGATGGTCTTCTGGGCAAAGAGGTTGAAGTGCTGGAAGATCATCCCGATGGACTTTCTCTCTTCCAGGAGTGCCTTCTCTGAAAGAGAAAGAATATCCACTCCATCAACGAAAATTTTCCCTCCGGAAGGCTCTTCCAGCCGGTTGACCAGGCGGACCAGGGTGGACTTGCCTGCTCCGGATAGGCCGATGATCCCGTAGATCTCCCCCTTCTCCACATGAAAGGAAACATCATCCACCGCCCGGATAATCCCCGCCTCTGTTATAAATTCTTTTGAAATATGTTCTGCTCGAATCATATTATTCTCCCTTTCTCCTTCATAAAAAAAGTCCCTTTACCGGTCCATGACCGATAAAGGGACGAATCAACGTGATACCACCCTTATTCGCAGTTTACTCACATAAACTGCCTCGACAGGCTCCAACAAGCCCTCCTGCTGTAACGGGCAGACCCGTTTGGGAAGCTTTCACAACCGCCCAAAGACTCCGAGCTCATCTTCATCCATCCTCAAGCTACATCCTCTCACCAAACGGACACTCTCTGGGAGCCATCATATGGACTACTCTTCTCATCAACGTCAATCTTCATTATTGTCGCTTTGCTTTTCATAGAAAGTATTCCTTAACGGAATGGATACATGATAAACAATGGCCATGGAACTGTCAAGCCCCATGACCATTTTTTTTGAAGAATATTCTCTACTCCTGATTATTCCAGGTTTTCCAGGACTTCCGGAACATGCTTATCCAGGTAGTTCTTGAGGATTTGAAAAGTTTCCTTGGAGATGGCGTGCTCCATCCGGCAGGCATCATATTCCGCCAGGTCCTCCCCCACCCCCACGTACATAAGGAGGTCCTTGAGGGTCTTATGGCGCTCATCGATCATCCGGCCGATGTAGGCCCCTTTTTCGGTCAAACGGAGCTCCCCATTTTTCTCCATGACCACATAGCCCTCTTCCTCCATCTTCTTCACCGCATTGGAAACCGAAGCCCGGGATAGGTTGAGGTGTCGGGCTAAATCGATGGACCGGACGTGGCCCGTTTCCTGCTGGAGGACAAAAATCCCTTCCAAATAGTTCTCTTTCGAGTCATGAATCTGATGCAAATCAAACCTCCCATTTCTATCTCCGGGGCGGGATGATTGATATCCGCCCAAATTCGCTTTGATGGTTGATTTTAATTATACCCATCCACCCGGTCTTCCCCCCAAAAAACTTGATCCAATGATCGTTATGATCTATTTTTAAATCTTGTTATCACTCTATATAGATTAGTGCTAAAAATCCTTGACATATAGGTCAAAGATGGTATAATTTATCTTGTAAGACAGAGTAAAAGAAGTCCGAGGACTTTGGGCTTCCGAAAAATAGATGAAATGGCGAAAGGAGAAAAGATATGTTACGTTTATTGCCCTATTATGGAACACCTGCCCGAAAAGCCAACAACGACTTGGATGCCATGATTGATTCCTTCTTCCGGACCGGGATGGAGAGAATGGCGGAGGCCTCCTTTAAGATCGATGTGGAGAAGACCACGGATGCCTACATTGTCACCGCTGAAGTTCCCGGTTTGACTAAGGATGACATCGACATCGATGTGGAAAATGACCTCCTGACCATCTCCGTCCATAAGGAAGAAGAGTCGACGGAAGAAGATGAGAAAAAAACCTACGTCCACAAGGAAAGACGCTCCTTCAACTCCACCCGTCAGATTTCCCTGGAAGGGGTGGATGAAGAGGCTATCCAGGCCAACATGGAAGACGGCATCCTGACCATCACCATGCCTTTTGAAGAAGAAGTTTCCAAGAAAAAGTCTATCTCCATTAACTAGCATATCAACCCCCGAAAGCCAGGATTTTTACTGCCGGCTTCCGGGGGTATCTTTATACAAATAATGGTTGAACCAAACCCTTAGGTCAAAGAAATGACCTTATCGCACCGATTCCAAATATTAGGATTATGGGTGGCGATAATAATCAGCCGATTGGGGTCGCGAAGTTGAAAGACCAGTTGCAAAACCTCATCCGCAGTTGCAGGATCCAAGGAGGCGGTGGGTTCATCCGCTAAAAGTAGTGAGGGCTTCTTAAGCATAAGCTTTCCCACAGACACCCTCTGTGCTTCCCCTCCGGATAGCGTATAGATTTTTCTATCCAATGGTAGATATGATAATCCCACCTTTTCAAGAACTTCCTGAAATGCTTGTTTTTTTTCTTCTGCACTCATCCTTCGTCCCACAAATCCCAAATCTAAATTCGCAGCGACACTTTCATTTTCAATAAGTCCGAGATTTTGAAAGAGATAACCCAATTCATTGCGAAAAAAAGTCTGTTCCTTATATTCAGTGAGGGCTTTTCCCTTATAGATAATATCCCCTCCATTCCAAGGTTCTAATTTTGCCATCATATTCAGGAGTGTTGTCTTCCCTGACCCACTTCTCCCGATGAGGGCATAGATTTTCCCTGCTTCAAAGCGAAAGGAAAAGTCCTGGAAAATCAGGTGGTCTCCGTATCTTTTTTCTACTTTCAATAGTTCCATCATCATTATTCCCCCTTCAATAAGGTGACCGCACTCTGATTTTCCTTCTTCATCTGCTGGTATAGAAGGCCCCCCTCTAATACGAAAAAGATGATATAGACCAATAAATTTAGTAAGAGCTTTCTTGACAGTAGAAAGAGGAGTATCAACCCTCCAGTTAAAACCAATCCCTGAAGCCTCAGATAAGTCAAATGGTTTTGGTAAAATGAGAATCCCGAAATCCTTCGAATAAATATTTCTCTACGAAAATGTTCAAAATACAGGCGATTCATTACCACAAAGGAAAATGCTGCGACCAGAGTTCCAATAATGCTTCCAATAATTAAACTGATTGCCTCAAACCGGTAGGTCTCCACTTCTTCCAGGTATACACCTCGTATATTTCGAATTCGAGAAACGAGAGGGCTTAGGCTATATTTCTGAATAAGTTCCTCAGTTTGATCAAAATCGGAAAATAGAAGGGAAGAATTAATGTGAGAAGACCATACTCTGGCAGAACGAGGAGATCGACCCGTCGCTTTTGGCGTAAGCACAATAATATAAGGATCGTCCAGAAACTGTATTGGAGGTTTTCCTTCATAGTTGTAAATGAAAACAGGGTCCTCTGTTGAGCGTTCAAAAAGAATCGGATGAATTTTTTCCAGTGCATAATCCGATTCCTTTCCCCAGTATTGATTGAAAATGAAGGTTTTCAAGGCGTTTTCTGCTTCATTTTTTTGTGCTTTTGATAATTTCTTTGGAAGGATGAGTCCAAACTCACCCGGTTTCAGATTTTCCATCCTTTCCTGTTCATCTTGATTCGTTAAGATCATTTCCTTTCTTAGAAAGGAGGGACTGACGATTAAAATCTTTCGACTTTCCTCAAGGCTAGGCAAAATCGGATCTTGCTCCCGCAAAAAATGTTCACAATAGATAATATCCTCTTCCAACAAAGCTTCGGCTGTTAAATCGTACCAGGCCAAATCACGTTGATATTGTCTTTCTTGCTGGTAGGGGTCAAAAGCACCGAGATTCATACTAAATTGAAAGGCATCAGGATGACTGGTCCATGCCTCCCTCCCAAGGTTCATTGCTTGATATAGTGGATACACTTCCGTAACCATATGACTCCCATAACCAACACCTAAAAAAGCAATAAATTGACCAACGAGCAAAACTGTCAGAACCGACGTAATGGGCATCCGACCCTTAATTAGGTCAATTAAGTGACTTCTCTTAAGGATCCACCAAAAAAGTAACTCTATAAATAGGGCAAGAACAAATAAAAGGAAGACATTGATTCCTGCACAAGTCATAAGAAAAATTAGTAATTTCCAATTCCATAGGTCTTTGAAATAGAGAAAAGCAATTGAAAGGAATGTTGCAAAAGTAAAGCCGAGTACAATGGACAAAGAATCATCCCATAAAGATTTCTTAAAAATCTGACTTCGATTCATTCCTGAAAGCACCTGAATTCCTGAAGATCTCAGCTGATTAATTCTCTGCATACTTGTTAGGATGATAAAGAGTAGACTGAACAATAATAAACTGAAGCTAATGGATGGGCGAGGGATGTATCCTAATGAAATTAAGATAGGCGAACTTTCAGCTAAATCATAATTCGTTTCAGCCCCATAAGAATCCAAAGTCTTTGACAATTCTTCTAAGGACAAGTTGCCATGTAAAATGCTATACGTGTTCACCGGATCCAACTGTTTCTTATCATTTTCACTCGCCTCAATAAAACCATCAGGCACTTTACCTTGTCCAAATAAAGCATAGCTGAAGCGAGAGGTCTGTCTATCATCTGATGGACGTGCAATGCGAAGGGCAATAAGGCTATCTGTCCTTTTTCCCAAAGCATCAAGATCATCTTGGATTTGTTCTATATCAGCATTTTCCGGCAAAGAGCGAACCCATACATTCGGATACATAGTAAACAGCATCGCATCAGGATTCTCTCCAATGATTAGGCAGAAAAAAGAAATATAGATCATTGATGTAATGATGACAAACCATCTCTTCATTGTTTATCCTTTCCTAAATCATACCTATAACAATCGTCCATTCATATAGCTTAATAATAGCCTATCAAAAGCTAAAATATTTTGCAAACGTTTTACCAAATTTATATAAAATACTTTTCTCCCTTTTATCTATATGGAACCTAGTTTAGCCATTGCTCGATGTTTTAGTAATAATTCTAAAATAAAATAGGCCATTCGCTATGCGAATGGCCTATCTTCAAATGCTTAATTCATAAAAATTTCAGTGGCTTACTTATTGACAGCATCCTTCAGGTTCTTACCGGCCTTGAAAACAGGAGCGGTAGAAGCGGGGATTTTGATGGTTTCTTCAGGGTTGCGGGGATTACGACCCTCACGAGCCTTCCGCTGACGGGTTTCAAAGGTACCGAAGCCAACGAGTTGGACTTTTTCGCCCTTAACTAAGCTCTCACGAACGGTCTCCAAGAAGGCATCCAAAGCGCGGGTAGCGTCGGCCTTGCTTAAATTGGACTTCTCAGCAATGTTTGCGATTAATTCAGATTTGTTCATTATTTCCTCCCTAAATGATTGCTAGTATCTTGCGAATACTTCTCATAGATTATCTCATAAGAGTCCCATAATCAAGCAGTTTAGCCCATTTTTCGGAAAAGTTTCAGAAAAAAATGCCATTTTGTCCCTATTTTGATGACTCCTGACCGGCTTCTTTTTCCGGGACGGAAAGATCCGGCAGGGAATCATAAAAGATCCGAACATTCAAGTCCTTGGCCAGGTTTTCCATATAAGCCCGGTAGTTGTCCTCCTCATACAGGCTGAGGATATAGGGTTTGACCAGGTCATAGTCTTCCTGCTTCCCCCGCACGTAGACGACATGGTAGATTCCCTTTTTCGGGTAGACTTCCGCTGTCTCCGGATCTTGGTTGAAGACCTTGGGGCTAACCAGACGACCGTCACGAATCCCTATGTTCTTGTATTCCTCGTAACCGGTCTTGTCAAAAGGATCCTCGTTAAAGGAGAGATAAGAGTTCAGATCCTTCCCCTCATTCCAGGATTGGGCAATGGACTCCGCCTCCTTCCGGGTGGGGACCCAGACCTCCTGAAGGTCCAAAAGAACCCGGTCCTTGGGGTGTTTGTCATAGTAGGCCCGGAGGTCCTCCTCCGACGGAGTTCCTTCCTTGGCCACTCTCTCCCTGTGGGCCCGGGTCAGGGCCTGTTTCCGCAAGGAGTTTTCAAATTCCTCCGGGCTGATTTTCAGGCTCTTGAGCTGACTTTGAAGCCCCTCTTCATTCCCGAATTTCTGAACCGCCTCCCTCTTCATTTCCTCATAGGCCCCGATCTCATCAATGCCCAGACGCCGGCTGTCCTCCCGGACCATGGCCTCCCAAACCAGGGTGTCCAGGAGGTCCCGGGCCAGGTCCTCCGGGTCCTCTTCTGCATCCTTCCCCTGGCTTCCGGGGATTAGCCGATAGAGGGATAAGATCTGGTCAAAGTCGGCCCTGGTGATGGTCCCCTCTCCTACCTGGGCCAGGTCCCGGTCGCCGGACTTTCCGCAGGCGACAAGAACCAGGACTAGGCTCAAGGCCAGAATTTTTATGCCTATTTTCTTCATTCCCTCCCCCTTCTGTCTGTAAAAGAAAAGACCGGATGATGCCATCCGGTCTACCGTCTAAACTTTTGTATTTCAAAGTGACTCGAAAGCACTTGAAGACTAGAGTTTAACTACGTTTGCTGCCTGAGGTCCTTTTTCGCCTTCGACAATTTCGAATTCGACTTCTTGACCATCTTCGAGGGTACGGAATTCGCCATTATCGGGCAGGGCCGAGAAATGAACGAAGACATCATTGCCATCTTCAGTGGAAATGAATCCATAACCTTTTGTTGCGCTGAACCATTTAACTGTTCCTTTTACCATGAAATTTCTCCTTAACTTTAATTACTCTTGCGAGCTACTTTACAATAGTAGTACGTAATCCACCATCTGTCAATCCTAGGCCACTGAATTTACCCAAATCTTACAAAGAATGGATGAAAAGAGACAGGCCCGGTACTAGAGCTTGGATTTGGCATCGTCCAGGGCCTTTTCCAATTCCGGAATCATGGCCCGGTAGCGGTCGGCCTTGTCCCTTTCCTTCTGGACAACAGCCTCGGGAGCCTTGCCGGTGAAGTTGTCATTGGCCAGCTTCTTCTCCGCCTTGCTTAGTTCAGATTGGGCATTCTCCAAATCCTTGGTCAGCTTTTCCACCTCTTCCCGGTAGTCGATCAAACCGGCCAGGGGAATGTAGATTTTTACCTTATCGCGAACGATGACCACGGCATCTTCCATGTTGGGATCCCGGTCCAAAACGCTCACCCCTTCGGCAGAGGCCAGGTTCCGGAATTCATAGGCCAGGCCTTCCAGAAGTTCTCGAACCTCCAGGTCCTGGGCATAGAAGACCAGGTCAGCCTTCTTCTTGGGGGGAACATTTCGACTTTGACGCTCATTCCGGATAGCCACAATGGCGTCAATGGTCAGCTTGACCGCCTCTTCCTCCTTGGGGAAGGAGGGATAGTCAGCCGCCTCGGGATAGGGGGCATGAATGATCTTTCCCTGACTGGAGGGAAGGTAAGCCCAAATTTCCTCTGTGATAAAGGGCATGAAGGGGTGGAGGAGGCGGACGATGGCGGACAGGACGGTCTGGAGGACGGTCTGGACCACTTCCTTCCGGGCCGGGTCCTCCCCGTAGAGACGGGGCTTGGACATCTCAATGTACCAGTCGCAGAAGGTGAACCAGATGAAGTCATAAAGGGCGCCGGCAGCCAGACCGATCTCGAATTTGGACAGGTTCCGGTCAACCTCTTCCAGAAGGTCGTGGAGGGTGGAGAGAATCCACCGGTCCTCCACCTCTAATCGGTCGGGGTCCAGGTCAGACAAGTGGAGGTTTCCCTCCCCTTCGTCCAGGCTCATGAGGACAAAGCGGGTGGCATTCCAGAGCTTGTTGGCAAAGTTTCTCGAGGCTTCCACCTTGGCTTCCGAATACCGGGTGTCGTTGCCCGGGGTGTTCCCGGTGACCAGGGTAAAGCGGAGGGCATCGGCCCCATACTGGCTAATGACATCAAGGGGGTCAATCCCGTTGCCCAGGGACTTGGACATCTTCCGTCCCTGTTCGTCCCGGACCAGGCCGTTGAAATAAACATGGGAGAAGGGGGATTTCCCGGTAAAATGCTTGGCCGAGAAGACCATCCGGATGACCCAGAAAAAGAGGATGTCATAGCCGGTGATCAGGGTGTCGGTGGGATAGAACTTGTCCAAGTCTTCCGTTTCCTCCGGCCAACCCAGGGTGGAGAAGGGCCAAAGAGCTGAGGAGAACCAGGTGTCCAGGGTGTCGGGATCCTGGTCAAGCTTATCGGACCCGCAGGCCGGACAGGCATCCGGAGCACCCTCTGTAGAGACGATGATCTCCCCACAGTCCTGGCAGTACCAGACCGGGATCCGGTGGCCCCACCAGAGCTGGCGGGAAATGGTCCAGTCGCGAATGGAGTCCACCCAATTCATATAAATTTTATTAAAGCGGTCAGGGACCAACTTGACCTCGCCCTTTTCCAGGGCCTCCCTGGCTCCTTGGATATACTCATCCATGGCCACAAACCACTGCTTGGAAAGGAGGGGTTCGATCACCGTCCCACACCGCTCACAATGGCCCACAGCATGTTCAATCTCTTCCACATGGTCCAGGTAGCCTTGGGCTTCCAGGTCCGCTACCATGGCCTTCCGGGCCTCCTGACGATCCATGCCGGAATACTTTCCGTAGCCCTCGGCAATGGTAGCCTTTTCAGTGATGACCTTGCACTGGCCCAAGTCATGGCGGCGACCGACTTCAAAGTCGTTGGGGTCATGGCTGGGGGTAATCTTCAATGCCCCGGTCCCGAACTCCCGGTCGACATAGTCATCGGCAATGACGGGGATCTCCCGGTTGACCAGGGGGACGAGGACGATCTTCCCCACAAAGTCTTTAAAGCGGTCGTCCTCCGGGTGGACGGCCAGGGCCAGGTCGCCCAGGATGGTCTCCGGCCGGGTGGTCGCAATCATGAGGAACTGATCCGACTGGTCCTTGAGGGGGTATTTGACATACCAAAGATGGCCATGGTCATCCTCATGGTCAACCTCGGCATCTGAAATGGCCGTCCCGCAGGAGGGACACCAGTTGACGATCCGGTTACCTCGGTAGATTTTTCCTTCTTTATAGAGGTCCCCAAACACCTTGTAGACGGCCTTGGATAGGCCTTCGTCCAGGGTGAACCGTTCCCGGGTCCAGTCACAGGAGACTCCCATCTTCCGGAGCTGGGACCGGATGTTCCCGCCGTATTCCTCGGTCCAGTCCCAACAGGCTTCAAGGAACTTCTCTCGGCCCAGGTCCTTTTTCGACAGTCCCTGTTCCGCGAGATGGGCCACCACCTTAGCCTCGGTGGAGATGGAGGCATGGTCGGTTCCCGGGATCCAAAGGGCTTCAAAGCCCTTCATCCGCTTCCAACGGATCATGATGTCCTGGAGGGTGGACACCATGGCATGGCCCATGTGGAGCTTGCCTGTAACATTGGGTGGGGGCATGGCGATGGTGTAGGGCGTCTTGTCTGAATGGACATCAGCCACAAAGTCCCCATCCTTTTCCCAAGCTTGGTAGATCCGTTCTTCAAAAGAGGAGGGATCGTAATGTTTGTCCAAATTTTTCATTTCCTACCTGCCCTTCCTCATTAACGCATGGATAAAACGACACTGGCGATAATACTTCCTACCATAGTAAGGGCCAGGATGATGGCAATAACCTGCCCTACTAATCGTCTCGATTTTTTCTTCTGGTTCTCCGGGTTTTTCATGAAAAACTCCTTCCTCAAATAATCCTTCTTATTTTAACATATATAATGACTCATTCTGCAGTGACTACCCGACCCCTTTCATGAGAATTGTAGAGATACAATTGATGTGAGACCAAGAAGAAAAAAATATAGAGAGAAATCCTGTACAATGAAAGTGCAAAGCAAACAAAGAAAGGATTCTCTCTATGTCTACTAGTATAACAAAAACTCAGCGTTATCTCCCACATACTTTATAAACAAGATTTCATGCGGTTAAAACGTATCGTTTAGGATATTCTGTCATCTTCGTTATTCGCCGCTACAAGATCTCAAAAGCCTCACTCATGCGTTGGAATCGCCGCTTTGACGGCAGACGGGAGTCACTAATGGACCGTTCCCACCGGCCGAAAAGTCCGCATCCAACTGCCCATACAGAAGAAGAAATAACTTGGATTCAAAATTTCATTCGGCGAAATCCAACCATCTCCCTCATTGAGCTCTACGCCAAACTGAAATTTCAAAAGGGCTACCGCCGCCATTCCTGCTCACTTTTTCGTTTTCTTCGGAAACAGGGCTTCTACCAACAAAAAGCCTCAAAGAAGAAGCCCTATATACCGAAGCCTTACGATACCCCGAAAGCACTCGGCGTGAAGTGGCAACTCGATGTCAAATATGTTCCAAACGCTTGTTACGTGGGGAAAATGCCGGATCGATTCTTTCAATACACCGTCATCGATGAAGCCAGCCGAGAACGCTTCATTTACCCCTTCCGTGAGACCGATCGGGTACATCCTTTCGATCTTTACTGTCAAGAAAAGGGGATTGCCCACAAACTGATTCGGCCCAGGACACCAAGGCATAACGGTAAGGTCGAACGGAGTCAACGAAATGAACAAATCCAACCGACTACCTATGCAGACGCTACAATGGCTAACGCCTATGGAAAAAAGAGCCCAATTACTGGCGGGCTAGCCCGCCAGTAATGAGGATAGTATACAGGAGATCTCAACTTACTTTTTTGGTCTCACATCATTTACAAATGTACAACTACCCGACCCCCTTCATGAGAATAAAGAGACTTTCCTTCTTTCGCCCTCCCGCTATCCTGGGGGAATATGATAAAATATAGAGTGGACCGGTTCTTGGTATGGAGAAAGGAGGGCCTGAAATGGACCAAGTGATTTACCTTCTGACAGATGGGCGGAAGGAAGACGTCCTTCCCTTTGTGGAGAAGGCCTGTCGGCTTGCCGGACTCGCTTGTCCTATACATAGCTATGGCCCGATTATCCAACCCGACTCCATCGATCGTGTCCTTGGCCGGATCCGGAAGGAGGAAAAGGTCGTTATCCTCTTCCACGCTCTTGAGGAAAGCGGTCTGCGCGAAGAGGTCCATGCCTTCGCGATTAAAGAGAGGATCCCCACCTACGACCTCCTCTCCCCCATCCTCACCCTCCTCATGACCGCCGGCAAGAGGGAATTGATCGGTTCCGGTTCCGGGCTCCAAGGGGACATGGACCCCTCCTCCCTGGACCATCTTCTAGCCTATGATTTTGCCCGCCGCTTTGATGACGGACAGGATCCCCGGGGAATCCATTATGCGGACCTGGTCCTGATCGGGATCTCCCGGACCATGAAGACCCCCCTCACCCTCTACCTGGCCAGCCGGAAATTTCGGGTGGTCAATGTTCCCCTTCTTCCTGAGGTGACGCCTCCGGCGGAACTCTTCCGGATCAGTCCCAAGAAGGTGGTGGGCCTGACCGTCAGCCCAGACCAACTTCTGGCCCTCCGCCGGGAAAGGTTGAAGAGCCTGGGTCTTCCCCCCGACTCCGCCTATGCCTCCCTGGAACGGATTGAGGAAGAGCTGGAATATGCGGACGGGATTATGAGGCAGATTGACTGTCCCAGGGTCGATGTGACCGGAAGAGCGGTCGAAGAAATTGCAGAAATTATTTTGGCCCTGAGGGAAGATGAGGACAATTTGGGGTAAAAGTAAATATTGAGTGTTTGTTTTGGAAGGAACTGTGATGAAATCGATCGGAAGCTGAAAAACCGGCCGAACCGGCTGGGGCGGACGGGCGCTTTCAAACAGTGAAGAAATTTTATTGTATGAAAGGGGTTACTGAATGACAAAGTACGTCTACAACTTCGATGAAGGAAACAAAGACCAACGTCTCCTTCTCGGCGGCAAGGGCGCAAACCTTGCTGAAATGACCAACATGGGAATCAACGTTCCCTATGGCTTTATCCTGACCACTGAAGCCTGCACACGCTACCAAGAGGAGCAGAAGATTTGGCCCGAGCTCATGGATGAAGTCCAAGCCCACCTGAGTCAGGTCGAGGATCATATTGGCAAAAAATTCGGTGATAAGGAAGATCCTCTTCTCTTCTCCGTCCGTTCCGGTGCTCCTATTTCCATGCCCGGTATGATGGACACCATCCTCAACCTGGGTCTCAACGATGAGTCCGTTGTTGCAGTTGCTGAAAAATCCGGCAACCCCCACTGGGCTTATGACTCCTACCGCCGCTTCATCCAGATGTTCTCCAACGTGGCCATGGGCCTCGATTCTGAACATTTTGAGGAACTCCTGGCCAAGAAAAGAGAAAAAGCCGGCGTCCAGAACGACTTCGAACTCTCTGCCGAGGACCTCAAGGACTTGGCCGAAGAATACAAGGTGAAGTATAAGGAACTCCAGGGCGAAGACTTCCCCCAGGACCCCCAAGACCAGCTCATCATGGCGGTCGAGGCCGTCTTCAAGTCCTGGAACAATGACCGTGCCATCCTCTATCGTAAGATGAACGAAATCTCGGACTCCCTGGGAACCGCCGTTAACGTCCAGCAGATGGTCTTCGGTAACATGGATGAAACTTCCGGCACCGGCGTTGCCTTCTCCCGTAACCCCGCCACCGGTGAAAACAAACTCTTCGGTGAATACCTGATGAACGCTCAGGGAGAAGACGTCGTTGCCGGTATCCGGACCCCCTTCCCCATCAGCCATCTTGAAGAAGACAACCCCAAGGTTTACAAGCAGTTCCTGGAAACTTCCGAACGCTTGGAAAAGCACTATAAAGACATGCAGGATATGGAATTCACCATCCAAGAGGGTGAACTCTTCCTCCTCCAGACCCGAAACGGAAAGCGGACCACCTCTGCTGCCGTGAAGATTGCTGTCGACCTGGTCCATGAGGGCATGATTACTAAAGAAGAAGCCATCCTCATGGTCGAGCCCAAATCCCTGGACCAACTCCTCCACCCCGCCTTCAAGGCTGAATCCCTCAAGACCGCTGAAGCCGTAGCCACCGGTCTGGCCGCCTCTCCTGGCGCTGCCACCGGACGAATCGTCTTCACTGCTGATGAGGCGACCAAAGCCAAGGAAAACGGCGAAACCGTCATCCTTGTCCGGAATGAGACTTCTCCGGAAGACTTAGCCGGCATGGTTTCCGCCGCCGGTATCCTGACCGCTCGTGGCGGCATGACCTCCCACGCTGCCGTTGTGGCCCGTGGTATGGGGAAGTGCTGCGTCACCGGTGCTCATGAGCTCCGAATCAATGGCCAGGAAAAGACCGTTGCCATTGGCGATAAGACCCTGACCGGGAAAGACATCATCTCCATTGATGGCGGAACCGGTAAGATCTACGTCGGTGAGCTTGAAACCGAAGCTCCCAAACTGGCCGGCGACTTCGGCGAATTCATGGGTTGGGTCAAGGAAATCAAGGACATGAAGGTCCGGACCAACGCGGATACCCCGGCTGAAGCCCAGCAGGCTATTGATTTCGGTTGCGAGGGAATCGGCCTTTGCCGTACTGAGCACATGTTCTTCTCCGAAGACCGGATCCAAACCGTCCGCCAGATGATCCTGGCCCAGAATGATGACCAGAGACAAGATGCTCTGGATAAGATTGAACCCCTCCTGGAGCAGGATTTCTATGAGATGTACAAGATCATGGAAGAACGTCCCATGACCATCCGTCTCCTGGATCCCCCTCTGCACGAGTTCGTCCCCAGAGAAGAAAAAGACATCGAGATTGCCGCCAAGAACCTGGGCATCTCCGTTGAGGATGTCAAGAAGGACATCGAAGATCTGGCTGAAGTCAACCCCATGCTGGGACACCGCGGTCTGCGCTTAGGCATTTCCAACCCCTCCATCTACCGGATGCTGGGTCGTGCCATTATGCAGGGCGCCCTCCGTGCCAAGGAAGAAATGGACTGTGACTTCATGCCTGAAATCATGATTCCTCTGTCCACCGATCAGAAGGAACTCAAGTACGTTATGGATGAGGTCCGTGAAGAAATCGAAATGGTCTTTGAAGAAAAGGGCAAGAAGATGGACTACCTCCTGGGTACCATGATCGAGACCCCAAGAGCCGCCCTCCTCTCCGATGAGATTGCGGAAGTTTCCGACTTCTTCTCCTTCGGCACCAACGACCTGACCCAGATGACCTTCGGCTTCTCCCGTGATGACGCCGGCAAGTTCCTCCAGGTCTACCTGGACAAGAAGCTCTTCGAGCGTGACCCCTTCATCTCCCTGGATCAAAAGGGTGTTGGCAAACTGGTCGAACTCTCCGTTGAAAATGCCCGCAAGGTCAAGGGCGAAAAGATCCACCTGGGCATCTGCGGCGAGCACGGCGGAGACCCTGCCACCGTCAAGTACCTCTACAATGTCGGACTTGACTATGTCTCCTGCTCCCCCTACCGGGTCCCCATCGCTCTCCTGGCAGCGGCCCAGGCCACTGTGGAAGCCAAGAACAAGTAACAAGCTCCAATTGAACCAACAAAAAGGCCATCCCGAAAATTCGGGATGGCTTTTTTCTTATCTATCCAATTCATTGACCGGCAGGATATTCGTTAAGTAAAAACCGTCTTCTAATTGCAAGGGATAGCTATTCAGCAATTGAAAAGATGGTAATTCGTACTGATAGACTCCCTTGCTATTCGCAACAATGAAGCGGTCTCCCATCATAGCGGTTGCTTCCAAAGGAACTTTTAAATCGATCATCTTTTCCTTCCCATCGGGATCAATGACAGAAACTTCTGATCCTTTTACAACGACAGGATCGAAATGGGTCACAATAAGCTTGTCGTCATATCGGTAAATCGCATGCGGCCAAATATAGGAGCTTCCTATCTCCTCAATCGCATAGGTCTCTTCATTGATTTTAATGATTTTCCCTGTCGGGTGACCCTTCTCATCAAGGTTAACCGTAGCATATAGGTTTCTCCCATCATCCATAGCCATTCCTGAAAGAGAACCAAAGGAAGAGATATCCTTTTTGTGGAGCAATCGGAGATCCTCAGAATAAACGCGCATAGTATAAACATTTTCCTCCGAGTCATCTCCATCCATGTTTTTATCAAAGGCAAAGAGCTTGTTTCCACCGGGAAAAATGCAGGTTAAGTAAGAACCCGGTAACTCGACTGTCTTACTGGTGCCTTCTTTCTTGTCCCATGCCTCCAAATAGGAAATCCCATTTAAGTTGCTGACCGAATACACCTTTTCGCCAATGGAGGCCATATGAATTAAGTTAATATGCTGAGAAGGATATTCAGTGATTTGGAGCGTCTTCTTATTGACACTGATGACTTTTTTTGTATCTTTCTGATTGCCCAACCCCACAGGAATAAGATACAACTCATCCCGATTCTCTGCTGGCGAATAAAAAGAGGAACCCAGAGCAGCATAGGACAGCTTTTGCTCTTGCATAGTCTGAAGTTTTGAATCAAACCACCATATCCTTGAATCATACTTATGTTCATCTGTAATGACGAGGCCAAAATCGATCGACTCTCTTTTTAAAGAGGAGGGGGGCGTGTCCCATAGATATCCACAGGCAGTAAAGAAAAAAAGCGTTAGAAGGCTAAAACTTGTAAAAAACACTTTTGATCTGGTCATTTTCTTATCGCTCTTTCTTTTTTGAGAAGGATAGGAGATCATCGCTTATCATCCCCTCTTTTATTTTTTATAAAGCAAAGTTGTTTGGCTTGTATTTACCAATTCCATAGGATGAATGGCAACTCCAAACTCAGAAGTATTTAAATCAATATTGAAATTATCCAAGAAAGCCGCCCATACCAGCTGGGAACAATAAAATGCTTTTCTAGTACTTGTATTAAAAAGATTCATATTGTAGGGCTTGCCAATCTGTTTCTTACACCAGTCTGCTGCTTTTGCATCTTGTGAGGGATTTGTTCGCTTCACTGTAACAGCATAACATGTTTTTTTGGTGTCATACCAATTATTACTACCCCAAACCACCCCTTTTGATCCGGATTCAATGACGGTGTTATAGTCGTAAATAATTGCCGCATGGCCGGTTGGAATCAATCCTTTGTAAGCATCCCCTGTTACCAATATTACTCCTTTCCGTCGAGGATAGCCTCCGGTTGAAGGCGGTATTACGATTGAGCGAAGACTTAACTCCGATGGAGTACTCCCTTTTTCCCTCAGAAAATCCACTTTGTCCGGAAGAACTTCTTTCTTTTCAATTTCTTTTATTAATTCATCTACTTCTTCCTCGGGGAAAACTTGGGTAGCATCATTTAAATCATTTGCCTTCACATAATGTAGACTCAAAAGTGTAATCATCATACAAAATACGGGTAAAAGCAACCATTTCTTTTTCATCGTTATCTCCTTAAAGTACTAATTCATCATGAGAGTTCAAGCCGGGTGAATCCATTCATTATTAATAGTTTCACTCTAGTTTCAAAGTTCTTCTCCCATCTTACTTTCCTGGGAATGTTTTTGCCTTTTCAAAGTACTTCATTACAACTTCTCTTTATTAATTTACTTATACTTTCATCATAGTCACCTCCTACTCAAAAACTATACCCTCAGCTCCTGAATAATGTCTGATCGCACTTTTAGCAGCTTTTACTTTATAAAAAATGACCTCCTTTATCGTCTCTTAATTATATAACAAAGAAGGAGGTCATTTTGTGACCGATATATAGAATTTTCAATAATATTTTTTGGAAAAATATTGATAAATCATAGTGCATACGGCGGCTTTGAAGTTGATTTAAGTTTGCCGATTACTATGTAAAATGAAAGAGGAAACAAAGGCATCGCCTTTGCTTCCTCTTTTTTGATGATGCCATTCTCGACTCTCTCCACGATCCCCACAGTTATAGTCATTTGTTTATTCATGGCACTCAACCTCATACCCCGATATATCTTGTTGCCCGGCCCGAACCAATTCGTTTTATCGAGCCGGCCTTGACCATGGCTCCGAGAACGGCTTCCACGGTCGTGGGGCTGACATCAGGGAGGATCTTGCAGATCTCGGCTTTGGAAATCGGGGTCAGGCTGTTCAGCACGGTCGCCTCCACACGGGCTTTTTTTGTGATCTTCTTGCCATGCACCACCGCGAACCGCTTGTCCAGCTCCTTGTAGCACATATAGAGGGTGGACAGGAAATTTTCGATAAAGGGGAAATAGGAGTTTTCGTTTGTGCCCCACCCGGCAGAGGACTGCCGCAATGCCTCATAATAGTACGCCTTATAGTTGTTGATCTGCTCCTCAAAGGACACATATTTTCCGGCGTCAAAGCCGTTTTTGTACAGCAGCAGTAGCGACAGCAGCCGAGACATTCTGCCGTTGCCGTCTTGGAATGGGTGGATGCAGAGAAAGTCCAGTATCACACAAGGGACCAGAAGAAGCTGATTGATATTGGCATCACTTCGGGCCTCAAGATAGGCAAACTCCAACTGCTCCATGGCTTTGGGCGTCTTACTTGCAGACGTGGGGCGGAAACGCACGTGCCGATTTCCGTCAGCGTCAATCTCCAAAATTACATTATCATCCGTCTTATACTTTCCGCCGTATTCATAGCCCGCAAAGCTCATCATCATTTCGTGCAGCCGCAGAATATCGCTCTGTCGAAAGTCGATATGCTCATATCCGAGATGAATTTCGTTCAGCGCATCTCTGTATCCTGCGATCTCTGCCTCGTTGTGGTTCAGCGGAGCGCTGTTTTGATTGACAATAGCGGCAATGCGCTCGTCGCTGGTCACAATGCCCTCAATGGCATTGGAGCTTTTGATGGACTGTACCTTTGCCACGGCTTCCAACTCTGTAAATATCTGCATGTATTTGTCTTTGCGCACACCTGCCATGGTTTTCAGTGCGGCAATATTTGAAGTTAGATTGATAAGCTTTGCCGGTAGCAAACCGTTATTCAAAAAGGAGTAATCGAATTGTCTCATACAGCACCAGCCTTTCTGCACATAATTATAGCATTTTATGTGCAGAAAGGCTGGTGCCAATCAATTTATCTGCATATAATCTTTTAGATTATATGCAGATAACCGCTTTGCATAGGCAGTATAATGAGAAAACGGCATGGGGTTTCCGTGCCGTTTGCGTCAGATTGACACAGTCCTTTTTTGCTCATTCTTCCCTTTAATGTTCGATGAAGCCCACCTTCCGGTAGACCTTGGACAGGGTCCGGCGGGCGGTCCGGCCGGCTTCCTCAGCCCCTTTCTTGTAGATATCATCCAGATAATTTTTGTCTGCAGTGATCTCCAGGAAGCGGTCCCGGATGGGCGACATGGTGTTCACGATGGTCTCGCCCAGGAGTTCCTTGAACTCCGCATAGGAGATGTTGCCCAGGTCATTAACAATCTCCTGGGGCTTTCGGCCGTCATAGGCAGAGAAGATGTTGATCAGGTTTTTCAGGCCAGGCTGGTCATCCGAGTAGGCGAAATGGGCCTCGGAGTCAGTGACTGCACGGGCAATTTTCCGCCGGATGGTGTCCGGATCGTCCTTGATCAGGATATAGGCATTGGGGTCCTCATCGGACTTGGACATTTTCGCCGAGGGGTCCTTGAGAGACATGATCCTGGCCGCTGATTCCGGCATCCAGCCTTCAGGCAGGGTGAAGGTGGGCGAGTAGCGGTGGTTGAAGCGCTCGGCAATATCCCGGGTGAATTCCAGGTGCTGCTTTTGGTCTTCCCCAACCGGGACATAGTCAGCCTGGTAGAGGAGGATGTCGGCTGCCATGAGGACCGGATAGGTGAAGAGGGCGGCATTCAGGTTGTCTTCATTCTTCTGGGACTTGGCCTTCCACTGGGTCATTCTCTCGAGCTGGCCCATGTAGGAGAGGGAGGAGAGGACCCAGGACAACTCTGCATGCTCATGGACATGGGACTGGATAAAAAGGGTCACTTTTTCCGGGTCAAGGCCTGCAGCAATATAGTAGGCCAAAACTTCTCGCGACCGGCGACGGAGGTCGGCGGGTACCTGGTGGACTGTGATGGCGTGGAGATCGGCCACAGCAAAGAAGCAACGATAGTCTTCCTGTAGGCGGACAAAGTTTTGGATGGCCCCCAGATAGTTGGCAATGGTCAGGTCCCCTGAAGGTTGGACCAGACTAAGGACCGTCTTTGACGGAGAAGGAGAAGAATTGGTGGTTTTGATAGGTTCTTCAGACACGATGGATTTCCTTTCTTTTCTATTCGGTCACTAGCGACAGACCAAGTCCGACGCCCACTAGCTTCTTATTATAACAAAAGTCGCCTCCAAAGAGGCGACTTTTCAAGGAACGATTCAATAAGGGAATTAGTTGATAATCCGGCGAGCACCCATATAGTGGTTGATGAACCAGGATGAGTTCAAGCTATCGGTGCGGACACCTAACTGCGGTGTTGACGCATGGATAATTTGACCATCGCCGATGTAAATACCAACATGGCCTACACGACCGCCGGAGCTTTCATTGGAGAAGAAAACGAGGTCGCCGGGACGGAGGTTTGCTTTTGAAACGGAATAGCCGTTCGAGGTCTGGGCTGCCGCTCCACGTTGGATCGTATAGCCGAAGGACCGGTAGAGCCAGGAGGTTAAACCGGAGCAGTCAAAAGAGCTGGGACCTGCTGCTCCATAAATGTATGGTTTCCCTAGCTGCTGTTTCGCTAGGTTGATTATCTGATCCACGGTTCCCTGACCTGCCTGGTTGCTTCCTTGGTTTTGGGAGGGTTCCTTCTCTTCAACTTGGGGAGCAGACTGCTTCTCTGTGGAGAAGAATTTGCTGCTGATATAGCCAACGCTGCCATTAAAGTTGATTTGAATCCATCCGTTCTTTAGGTCTTTACCTTGGATGGGGTCATTTCTATGGAGGTAACCGATCGAGTCATAACCGGTACCGGGACCCTGACGAACAAAGAGGGAGTCGGCTGTGGTATAACCGGAGACGTCCGTGGAAGGCTGGGCTTCCTGCTTATCAGAGTTATTGTTCTTTGTCTCAGGGGCCTTCTTTTCTTCCACCTTGGTTTTTTCGAAAGAAAGAACATTCTTATGGATGTAGGCGGTTTGCCCTTGGTAGTTGATCTTGATCCAACCCAGAGAGACTTCTTCTCCCTGAACAGGAAAATTAATCGAAGCTACACCGATGATATCTGCAGAATTGGAAGGACCTTTGCGAACATTGGCCGTAGAAACCGAAACGAAGCCGGAATAGGCAGCCCCGGATTTCTCCTTGGGCTCTTCTTCCTTTTTCTTTTCCTCTTTTTTTGCGGATTCTTTCTTGGCCGCTTCTTCTTTTGCCTTTTCCTCTTCGGCCTTCTTCTTGGCGGCTTCTTCCTCCGCCTTTTTCTTGGCTTCCTCTTCTTCCGCCTTCTTACGGGCCTCTGCTTCTTCTCGTAGGGTCTTCTGGCGGGCGATCATCTGGTCGAATCCGGCAGGAGTCAGCTCATCAACGAATTCAGCATTAATATAAGAGAGGTCATCCCCTTCACCAAAGGCGATCCAACCATCTTTAAGTTGTCCAATGACCAGGTCATCCTTGGAGAGGATGTCGATGATTTCATAATTGGAGCCGGCTCCGGTACGAACATTAAGGGCATCAACAGTAACGATGCCGCGGAATTCCCGGGCTTCCTCTTCTTCTTTTTTCTCTTCCGTTTTTTCTTCTTTTTTAAAGGCAAGCTCAACTTCAGGCGTTGATGCATCCTGGTCTTTCACACCGCTAAAGGGGTCAAGGACATCGTCCTTTTCGGAAGCATTAGCAAGATCGGTGGTTTCTTCCGGTACTTCTTCTTCAACCGCTGTCTGGGAGGATGCCTGAGACTCTTCAAAAGCAAGCTCTACAGAGGACGACTGACTTTCTTCAGAAGGAAGCTCAACAACCTCTTCTTCCCGGCTCTCGACCGGTTCTTCTTTTTGAACGATGTATTCGACATTTTGAACAGGATCAAAGACCTTTTCTTCGACGACGTTGACTTCTTGGGAAAGCTGATCGTCTTCCTTTGCCTGATCTTGAATGTTTTTGTATTGGTTGGTTAGATCTTTGGTCATGTGGTCCGCTGTGGACCTGTCTATGTCGATGAGCGGGATCGCTGCAATGGCACCGGTAACCCCTACCACACCAACAACAGCCCCAATTTTTCGCTTATCCAAAATGCACCTCCGTGACTTGTTACCTTTGTAACCTGAATACATAATAAGTTACTTCCGGCGGCTTGTCAAGAAAAAGTTACAAAAAATAAACAATATTTAACCCATTGTAACAATTTGTTTTTTATGGGCCTTTTCTCCCAAAAATAGAGGCTTTCAGGCCTTCGATGAGGAAAAGATTAGAGGATATTTCCCTCAGGTAAAACCCATTCCACCCGGTCAAGGGTCAGCCCCTGGGGCGGAGCAGCCATGAAGGGAGAATGTGGGGCCCCCTGGTCAATGACTTGGCTGATTTCTTCCAGGGTCCACTTCCCCCGACCCAGGGCCACCAAGGCCCCCACCATGAGGCGGACCTGCTCCCGAAGGAAGGAATCCCCCCGGATCCGAAAGGTCCACCGAAAGCCCTCTCCCTCGGTCCATTCCTCCCGGTCAAGGTGAAAGAGATAGATGGTACGCTCGGGATCCCGGTCCTCATCGGCCAGGGTGAAGGCGGAGAAGTTATGGCGACCTACCATAAGGGCGGCCCCCCGGTTCATGACTTCCGGGTCCAGGGAATAGGTACAGGTGGGAAGGAAGTCCCGGTACTTGGGGTGGATTCTCTTGGCTTCCACAAAGTCATAGCGGTAAGTTTTCGCCTGGGAATGGAAACGGGCATGAAAGTTCAGGGGAAGGCCCTGGGAAGAGAGGACCTGGAGGTCATCCGGCAGGTAGGGATAGAGATGGTAGGCAAAGGCCCCTGCAGGGATGGGTGTGTCGGCCAAGAAATTGACAATCTGACCCTGGGCATGGACGCCGGCGTCCGTCCTCCCTGCGGCGATCAGCCGGGTCTTTTTCCCCAAAACCTTCTCCACGGCCCTGGTAAGGACCCCGGCCACTGTCCGCTTGTCCGCCTGGGCCTGGAAGCCATGAAAATTCCGCCCGTCATAGGCCAGGGTTAATAGGATATTCTGGTACATCAGAGGACCACCATGCCCAGGATAAAGAGGGCGGTGACACCGATGAAGGTCAGGGTGTCCTTCCTCTCCATGGAGAGGGGGTTGAGCCGGGTCCGCCCTTCCCCGCCCCGGTAGCAGCGGGCTTCCATGGCCACACCCAGTTCCGATGCCCTGTCCAGGGAATTGAGGAAGAGGGGGACTAAGAGGGGGATCATGGCCCTGGCCCGGTCCAGGATATTGCCCGACTCAAAGTCGGCCCCCCTGGCCTTCTGGGCCTTCATGATCTTGTCCGTCTCTTCAAAAAGGGTGGGGATGAAGCGGAGAGCGATGGAGACCATCATGGCCAGCTCATGAGCCGGGAAGCGGACGACCTTAAGAGGGGACAAAAGGGATTCCAGGCCGTCCGTCAGCTTTAGCGGGGAGGTGGTCAGGGAGAGGAGGGTGGTTCCCAGGACCAGGAGGACAATCCGGCAGGCGACAAAGGCCGCCCAGACCAGGCCTTCCTTGGTCACAGTGAGGAATCCCCACTGCCAGAGGACCTGACCCCGGATGGTAAAGATGTTCAGGACCGTGGTGAAGATCAGGATGGTCAGGATGGGCTTGAGCCCCTTGATAATCTTGGGAAGGGGGAGGTCCGCCAGGGCGACAACCATGAGGACAAAGGCCAGGACGACGGCATAGCCGACAAAGTGATCCACCATGAAAACCAGGACCATGAAGAGGATAGTTAAAACCAGCTTGACCCGGGGATCCAGGTGGTGGACAAAGGAGTCCCTGGGCATGTACTGGCCAAGGAGGACTCGGTCATTCATGGTGACCTCCTTTCATGGCAGAAGGAACTTCCGGCCGCCGAGCCTCCAAGTAGGACTTGAGGGATTGGAAGGCCTGGTCCACCGTCAGGGCGGTCGGATCCACATCCATGCCCTTGGATCTCAGTGTCCTCATGAGCTTGGTTACCTGGGGAAGGGCAAGGCCGATGGCCTCCAAATCCTCTTCCCGGGAAAAGACCTCTTCAGGGCTTCCATCCATAACAATCTTCCCCCGGTCAAGGACCACCAGGCGGTTGGCATAGGCAGCCACATCCTCCATGGAATGGGTGACCAGAATGATGGACATGGAGGGATTGGCCTCATAGATCCGGTAGATCTCATCCAAAATTTCTTTCCGTCCCTGGGGGTCCAGGCCCGCTGTGGGCTCATCCAAAACCAGGTAGCGGGGCTCCAGGGCCAGGACCCCCGCAATGGCCACCCGCCGCTTCTGGCCACCGGAGAGTTCAAAAGGAGACCGGTCCTTCATGGTATTAAAGTCCAGGCCCACAGCCTCCATGGCCCGCCGGACCCTCCGGTCGATCTCGCCCTCTTCCAGCTTGAGGTTTCTGGGGCCAAAGGCGATGTCCTTATAGATTGTCGGCTCAAAAAGCTGGTCTTCAGGATATTGGAAGACCAAACCCACCTCCTGGCGGATCTTCCGGACCTGGCTCTTGGTCCCCCGGGTATCCAGGCCATTGATGGTCACCTGACCGGAGCTGGGGAGGTTGAGGGCATTCATGTGCTGGACCAGGGTGGACTTTCCCGACCCGGTATGGCCCAAAAGGCCCAGGAACTCATGGTCTTCAATGGTGAGGGAGATCCCGTCCAGGGCCTTGACCCCATCTTTAGCGGTCGGGTCATAAATGAAACTAACGTCCTTAAATTCCATCATAGGAGGGCCTCCACCAAATCATTCATCTCCAGGCAATCCCCCGGCACCGGAAATCCCGCCTGACGGAGGCGGTGGGCCAGGTCGGTGACCTGGGGAACATCAAGTTCCAGAGCCCGCATGGTTTCCACCTGGGCGAAAACTGCCCGGGGCTTCCCCTCCAGGGCAAGTCGTCCTTCCGCCATAACCAGGATCCGGTCAGCCTGGGCCGCCTCATCCATATGGTGGGTGATGAGGAGGATGGTCTTCCCCTCTTTCTTATTCAGGTGGTGGATGGTTTCCAGGATTTCCCGTCGGCCCACAGGGTCCAACATGGCCGTCGGCTCATCCATGATGATGCAGGAAGGAAGCATGGCTAAGACGCCGGCGATGGCCACCCTCTGCTTTTGACCGCCGGAAAGCCGGTGGACCGGCCGGTGGCGGTAGTCATACATATCGACGGACTTCAGGGCCTCATCCACCCTTTCCCTAAGTTCAGGAAGGGGAACGCCCAGGTTCTCCGGGCCGAAGGCCACATCTTCCTCCACCACTGAGGCCACCATCTGGTTGTCCGGGTTTTGGAAGACCATGCCGCAGTGGGACCGAACCTCCCAAAGGAGGTCCTCCTCCCGGGTATCCATGCCCAGGATATGGATCTCCCCCTCATTGGGCAGGACCTGGGCATTCAAAAGTCGGGCAAGTGTAGACTTGCCCGACCCGTTATGGCCTAGGATGGCGATAAACTCGCCCTCTTTGACTTGAAAACTGACATTGCGAAGGACCGGTTCCCGGACCTCCCCATCCTCCGAAGGATAGGTAAAGCTGACATGAGAAAGGTCGATCACGGTCTGACTTGTGCCGGTCTCTTCAATATTTTCATCGAGCCGGCTTGTTATCGAATTGTTCAATGGCGCCACCTAACTGTATATTCGAGAAACGGATTTTTTAATAGGTTGAATCGGCTGGTGAGAAGGAAGTGGAAGATTCGTAGACCACCACAGGGGTCCCGACAGGGAATTCGTTGAAGATTCTCTCGGCCACCTTGGGTGGGAGGTTGAGACAGCCGTGGGTCCCGTGGCGACGATATAGGCTTCCACCGAAAGCGGACCGCCAGGGCGCATCGTGGAGGCCGACACCACCGTAGTTGATGGGCATCCAAAAGGTGACCGGGGTCACATACTTGGACCCGTCCAGGTTCTTCCCCTTGAGTTCCCGGTCTTTCTCCCTGGACCAGATCTTGTGGACCCCTACCGGGGTTTCATGAACCCCGTTGGTGGTCCCGGAGACATAGTCCGTTTCCAGGAGGAGCTTGCCATCCTTATAGGCCCAGAGGTGCTGTTGGGATAGGTCGCATTCAATATAGGTCGACCCGATTTCGTTCTTCTCCCGGTTGATGGCCTTATGACGATATTCCGGTTCCAGCTCATGGTTTCCCCCTTCTTGCAAAAGGGTCATGAGCTTCTCCTGGGTCTTCTTGGTATCGATCTGCCAACCGTAGATTCCGGGAGGGACGGTCACTGTTCCCCGGTTGGTGGTTTTGAACTCTCGGTCCGTCCCGTAAGTGTCCGTCTTTTTGGCCATATCCTTAACCCAGTCCATGACGGCATCCGGGTCGATGGCCACCTGCTTATCCTCACCCTTCTTCAAGCACTGGACTACTTCCTCCGGGCCGAAGGTGAACTTCCGGTCCACGAAATCATAAACCACCTTCACACGGGTGATCTTGTCCAAGCGGTCAAATTCTTCCTTGAGAGTAGGAGAATCCGCAGTAATCTTCGGCTCCTCGTAAAGTTCCTTGATATCCAGGTCCTTTACGCCCTTTTGGAAGGCATCCAAAATTTGGGCTTTCAAGCCTTCATAGTCCACCCTATTTCCCTTTTCCTCAGGGACAATCCGGACCCCATCCTTGGAAACTTCGATCTTAGCATCCACCGGAGCCGGACCGTTGGGAACCAGGCCCGCATTATTCAGGATCCAGTCCAACTTGGCCTGGTCGTAATGGACATCATACTCTACGGTATAGGGGTGGTGCTGAAAAGCTTCAACCGGCCATAAAAAGGCGTTTTGACTAGGAGCCTGCATTCCGTTATTGGTCAACTCCAATTGGATATCCTTGGCCGAAACCGATAACTTCGTCCCGTCCCTACCTTCAATGGCCAGCTCGTCGGAATACTCACTGGACTTGAAGACTTCATCAAGGGGGCGGAAAGATCGTTCCATCCCGTTGACCGTCGTATTGGGGAAGGTGTACTTAGAAAAGTAGTAGCTTCCGCCAAGGTAGAGGGCAAGCAGGAGGACGAGAAGGATTATCCAAAACCATTTTTTGCTTTTCGTCTGATCCATTATTGTCATCTCGGAAGAAGCCTCCCGAGTACCATCCTTTCTTTCACGGCCATTAGGCCCTAGTTTCTGTGATTAGTTGTGCGTTATTGTTCCATACTTTCGAGGCTCAACTCCACATCCCAATTGACCTCGCCATCGGGGAGGAGGCTGGGCGCCTTTCCGGCATCCATAGCCTTTTCCAGGTTTTCCAAATAGCCATTGGTGGGCCGAAGGGAGAGCTTACGCTCCCCACTGGTTGGAGAGGTTTCGATGGACCCTGCAAGATAGGGAAGGACTTTAGCATCCCAACGAATCTTGAAGACCACTCCATCCGAAGGATAGTGGATGGCGACCAGTCCCTCCTCAACCCCTTCCGGGGAGAAGAAGGCCAACTTCCTGTCCATGGTCCCCTCCAGTCTTCAGTTTATTCCTAACCGCAATGGGCTACCTTCTCATTATACTACTCTTCCCCCTGACTTTCTTCCCGGAATCGGTCTTCCGGCCGGGTAACGTCGACAGCCGGGGAGGCTGTCCGCTCAATCCGCATATCCAGCCGAGCTTGAGGGTAGAGAACGCCAAGGATAGTCTCCATCTCTGCCATCAACTGGTCATCCGTATCCTTGACGGAATAGGGAACGGCCAGACCGAAGGAAATGGCCAGGGATTCTGTCTGGAGATCGCCCCATTTGTTAAAGTCGCGGCCTTCCGGGTCAGAATCGGGTCCGGTTCCCGGGGTGATCTGGAGGTCAAAGACCTGACAGCCCCTATGGCTCCCTTCCACTAACCGCCTAACCTTATCCCGAGCCTCATTGATGGCCGGATTATCCATAATCATGGGGTCGATATGGATGGTGATGTCAATCCCTTCCTTAGCCAGGGACCTTTCGATGGCGTCCGCCTCGGCATGGGCCCTCAAAAGGGACAGGCGGGCGTCAACCATGATATCGCAGGTCACATAGGACTGGCCGGGACCATAGTCATGGATCTTGAGATTGTGGATCTCCATGACCTCGGGGGACTCCAGGATCCGGTCTTCGATTCTCTTCACTAGGTCAGGGTCCGCCTCCTCCCCCATGAGCCGGTCGTAGTTCTGGCTGAGGATGTCCAGGCCGGCTTTAATGATGAGGAGGGCAACGACCATGGAGATTGGGCCGTCCAAGGGAAACTGGAAGAAGTGGGTCAAAACGAGAGAGAGAAGGATTCCCCCCGTCATCAAGACATCATTGGCCGAGTCCTGGGCTGTGGCCATGAGGACGGAGGAGTTCAGGGCCTTCCCCCGCCGGCTGTAGAAGGTCTGCATCCAAAGCTTCAGTGCCATGGAAAGGACCAGAACAGCGACTTGGATGGCCTGGATTTGCCCCATGTCGGGATGGAGGATCTTGTCGACCGCCTCCCGTCCAACCTGTATCCCTAAGAAAAGGATGAGGAGGGAAATCAGGGATGAAGCGATATATTCGAAGCGGGCATGGCCGAAAGGATGGCCCTCATCCGAGGGACGAGCGGAAACCACGAATGACGAAAGGGAGATGAGGTTAGCCACTCCGTCCGAGAGGTTATTCATCCCATCAGCCGTGATGGACAGAACCCCGGTCAAATTGCCAATGATGATTTTGGACAGGGCGAGGATGGTGTTGGCCAAAAGCCCCACCAGGGAGGTAGTCAATCCCTGCCGCTTCCTTCCTTCTCCCCCATCATGAGAAGAAGTATTCACTTTTTCCTTGGACTTGTCAAACATGGCTGACTCCATAAAATGTGAAAAATGCCCTCATAAAGAGGGCATGTCACAAGACCGGTTGCTAAGCGAACTAGTCTTCCTTTACTACTTGTTCTTTCTTGGACCCTGCTTCCACCCATTCCAGGATGGCCATTTCGCTCCCATCACCACGGCGGGGGCCCAGCTTGAGGATCCGGGTATAGCCGCCGTTGCGGTCAAGGTATTGGGGAGCCAGGTCCTCGACCAGCTTTCTTGCCAGCTCCTTGTCATAGATGTAAGAGGAGATGGCCCGCTTGGAATGAAGGTCATTCTTCTTGGCGAGGGTCATCATCTTCTCCGCCATCTGGCGGGTTTCTTTTGCCCGGGTTACCGTGGTGGTAATCCGGCCATGTTCAATGAGGGAAGAAACCTGGTTGCGAAGCATGGCGCTCCGGTGGTCGCTTCTCCTCCCTAATTTTCTTTGAGTGGCCATTTCATGCCTCCTTGTTACTCTTCTTCCTTTTCCTCGAGCTCAAAGCCATAGGCCTTGACCATGTTCTCCACTTCCGCATAGGACTTCTTGCCGAAGTTGCGGATCTTGGCCAACTCCCGAGCATCGGTCGCCAAGATTTCTCCCAGGCTGTTGAGCCCGGCCCGTTTCAGGCAATTGTAGGAACGAAGGGAGAGGTCCAAGTCCTCGATGGGCTTTTGAAGAAGTAACTCTTCCTCATTATTCTCTTCTTCGCCTTCTTCTTCCTCATCCAAATGAAAGTCAGGAAGCTCGGTAAACAGGGCCAGGTGGCTGATAAGGATCTGTGAACCCTGGGCTACCGCCTCCTGGGCGGAAATGGTCCCATTGGTCCAAACCTCCAAAATCAGCTTATCGTAGTCGGTAATCTGCTGAACCCGGGTGTTTTCGATGGAGAAATTGACCTTGGTCACCGGGGTGAACAAGGAGTCGATCGCAATGGTCGTAATGGGGTCATCGGGATTTTTGTTGGCGTCCGCCAAGGCATAGCCCGACCCATCCACGACAACGAGTTCCATATGGATCTCGCCTTCGCCATTGACCGTGCAGATGTAGTGGTCCTTGTTGATGATCTCCACTTCTGTGGTCTCCTGGATGTCCTTGGCCGTTACGATCTTGGGCCCTTCCACATCCAAGCGCAGGGTAACCGGTTCCCCTTCTCCCTGCAAGCGACGGATCGCAATCCCTTTTATGTTGAGGATGATCTCCGGAACGTCTTCAATGACGCCCGGAACTGTTGAGAATTCATGAGGGACACCTTCATCGAATTTGATGGATGCTACGGCAGCCCCCGGTAAGGAGGAGAGCAGGACCCGACGAAGGGAGTTCCCAATCGTCGTCCCATACCCACGCTCCAGAGGGGACATGGTGAAGCGGCCATAGTGCTTTTCCTCGTCCAGCTCAAGAATTTCAACCTTTGTATTGAGTTTGTCTGCCACGGATCAAGCCTCCTCTACTCTTGCGACTTCTTTCCAAGTCTCTATTGTCCATAAATGATAAATCACAGGGATTACTTGGAGTAAAGCTCGACGATCTGGGTTTCTTCAATCGGATAGTCGATGTTTTCACGCATTGGTTCAGACAGGATCTTGCCCTGGAGTTTTTCCGTGTCCACTTCCACCCATGGCATCTGGTTCCAGACATTCTCCGATGTATTGGAGAAGAAACCGTTCTGTCTGGAGGAAGGCTTGACGTTGATCTGGTCGCCCACTTCCAAGGTCATGGAAGGAATGGTGGCCTTTTCTCCGTTAAGGAGGAAGTGGCCGTGAACAATCAGCTGACGAGCTTCCGCCCGGGTCTGGGTGAATCCCATCCGGTAAACGACGTTGTCGAAACGCATCTCAAGCAGTTTGAGGAGGTTCCAACCGGCCTGACCCTCCATCCGTTCAGCACGGGTGTAGAGTCTGCGGAACTGCTTTTCGTTCATTCCGTAAATGAATTTTGCTTTCTGCTTCTCCCGCAGCTGCATACCATAGTCGGAGAGCTTGCGGCGACGCTGTTCCGGATTCCGGCGAGACTTCTTGTTGATGCCCACAACCTGGGGTTCCAACTCGAGCGCACGGCAGCGTTTTAAAATTGGTCCTGTGTATCTTGACATTATTCCCTCCCGTTACACTCTTCTTCTCTTCGGTGGACGGCATCCATTATGGGGAATGGGTGTGACGTCCTTGATCATGGTTACCTGGAGTCCGGCTGCCTCAAGGGCGCGGATGGCGGATTCACGGCCGGGGCCCGGTCCTTTAACATAGACCTCGACGGTCTTCAGACCCTGGGTCATGGCCTCTTTCGCTGCAGTCTCCGCAACCATCTGGGCGGCGTAGGGAGTGGATTTCCGGTTCCCCTGGAAGCCCAGCTGACCGGAAGAAGACCAGGAGATGGCGTTTCCGTTTAAGTCAGTAATGGTCACCATGGAGTTGTTGAAGGTGGAAAGAATATGGGCCTGTCCGGCGCTTATATTCTTTTTTACCTTGCGCTTCCCGCCACGGCGGGTTGTTTTTGCTGGTTTCTTAGCCATGTTCTCCCCCCTTATCTCTTTCTACCCTTGCGGGTCCGAGCGTTGGTTTTCGTTCTCTGACCCCTTACAGGCAGGTTTCTTTTGTGGCGGATCCCACGGTAGCAGTTAATTTCGCGCAGACGCTTGATGTTCAAAGAAACATCCCGGCGCAGGTCACCTTCCACATGGTAGTGGTTGATCTGCTCACGGATCTTCTGAACTTCATCATCGGTCAGGTCACGGACGCGAGTGTCCGGATTGACCCCTGCATTCTTCAGAATTTCATTGGAGCGGGAACGACCGATACCGAAAATGTAGGTCAGGCCGATTTCCACTCGTTTGTCTTTTGGTATATCAATACCTGCTATACGTGCCAAATTCCTTCACCCCCCGTTATCCTTGACGTTGCTTATGCTTCGGATTTTCACAGATCACCATGACGCGACCTTTGCGTTTGATGATCTTACATTTATCACACATCTTCTTGACAGATGGTCTCACTTTCATGGCTTCCTCCTATTTCTTCCTCCATGTAATTCTCCCCTTGGTCAGGTCATAGGGAGAAAGTTCCACGGTCACATGGTCTCCTTCGAGGATGCGAATATAGTTCATCCGCAGTTTCCCGGAAATATGGGCCATAACTTCATGGCCATTCTCAAGACCGACAATAAAGATGGCATTCGGAAGGCGCTCTTTGACGACGCCCTCAACTTCAATCACATCTTTAGATGACATTCGCTCTCCTCCTTCGTTTGGGTCGCTTTGTCTTGGAAACGAATCAACATTTTCCGAACCCAGGCATTTTGGAAACCGGTCTTTGACAGTCTTGCGTCTTCCAGTGGCAGTACATGGTGGAAAGCTTGCAAATGCTTGACCCGCTTCTTCTTCGGCTTTTCCAGGGGACGGCTGTCCCCATCGACGACGAGAACGTGCTTGGCGTCCACTTGTTCCAGGACAACCATGACCTTCCCTTTATCGTGGCCCGCCTTCGAGCGGACGACCTGGCCAATGGCGAGTTCGCATGGGCGGTTCATCTTCCTTTCCTGCGTCATTGAATCTCCTGCAGGGCTTTTTGGACGTCATCCTCCACCCGGTCAACCGGCTGGTTTCCGTCCACTTCGATGAGTTTTCCCTGGCTCCTATAGTAGTCAAGCAATGGAGCTGTGGAATCCTCATAGACTCGAATTCTTTGAGCGACAGTGGACTCCCGGTCATCATCTCGTTGAATGAGCTCATGACCGCAGAGATCGCACACTCCCTCTTTCTTGGGTGGTTGGTCTTTGATATGGAAGGAAGCCCCACACTCGGGACAAACCCTCCGACCCGCCAAGCGGGGAACCAAAACATCGAAAGGAACAACCAGGGCCAGGGCCCCATCCAGAGCCTGTCCTCTTTCCTTCAGACCTTCATCGAGGGCTTTTGCTTGGGCCAAGGTCCTTGGGAAGCCGTCCAGGATATAGCCGTTCTCGGTATCCTCCCGGTCCAGCCGGTCCCATAAGAGGGCGATGGTCAGCTCATCCGGCACCAATTGTCCCTGGTCCAGATAGGCTTTGACCTTCTTGCCCAATTCCGTTTCATTTTTGATGTTGGCCCGGAACAGGTCGCCCGTCGAAATGTGGACGACCTTCCAGTCCTTAATGATTTTCTTGGCCTGGGTTCCTTTACCGGCACCCGGAGGGCCGAGCAATACTAATCGCACAAGAACTCCTTTCAACTTAACGGTTCAAGAAACCTTTATAGTGACGGAGCTGCAAGTGGGCCTCTAAGCTACGGATGAGTTCGAGGACGACACCCACAACGATGATGATGGATGTACCGCCAAATCCGAGCTGGACCCCAAAGAAGCGGGCGACAAGCTCAGGAATAATGGAGAGAACAGCGAGAATGATCGCCCCGATCAGGGTGATCCGACTGACAATTCTCTGGAGATAATCCGTAGTCGGCTTGCCCGGACGGATGCCGGGAATGAAGCCGCCGGATTGTTGGAGGTTTCGAGAATATTCATAGGCGTTGAACTGGATGGAGTTGTAGAAGTAGGCGAAGAAGATGATGAGGATCACCTGGATGATCAACCTAATGATAAATCCGATCCAGCCGGAAGGTGTCATGTAGTTTTGGACAAAGTCCTGAACACCGCCGCCAAAAATTAAGGCCAGAGTCTGTGGCAAGGCTAAGAGGGCAGAGGCGAAAATGATGGGCAGGACGCCGGCCATATTGACCTTGATGGGAATATGGGTGGCTTGTCCGCCGTACATCTTCCGGCCGACCACGCGCTTGGCATATTGGACGGGTATCTTCCGCTCTCCTTCCGTGAGGAGAACCACGATAACCGTAATGGCGAGGAAGATCAGGATTAGCAAAATGGGAATCAGGAAGCTGATTTGTCCGCTTGCCGCTGCATGGGTGATGGCATAGAAGTGGCCGGGCATACCGGCGACAATACCCATGAAGATGACAAAGGATACGCCGTTTCCAACTCCATATTCTGTGATCTGATCACCGATCCATACGGTGAAGGATGCCCCGGCAACCATGACCAAAATGGCAATCCCTTTTTCCAGGCTACCACCGGAGGCAAAGGCCTGACCGAAGATTCCCTGGACCAGGGCGAATGCTTGCAAAACAGCAAGGGCAATCCCTAAATACTTGGTAATCTGACCGATTTTCTTCCGGCCTTCCTCCCCTTCCTTGGACATTTCTTCCAAGGCGGGAATGGCAAAGGTCAAAAGCTGGACAACAATGGAGGCGGTGATATACGGGCCGACACCGAGTGCAAGAACACTCAAGGTCGCCAGACCACCACCGGAAATCATATTGAGAATTCCGAGAAGGCTTCCTTCCGCCCCTTTATAAATCTCACGAATCAAGGAGATGTTCGCAAAAGGAATCGGGAGGGCATTACCCAAGCGAAGTACGATCACCATTAAGATGGTAAAGATGATTCTTCGGCGAGTTTCATCAACCTTCCAAGCATTCTTGAGCGTGCTTAGCATTAGAGCACCTCCGCCTTTCCTCCTGCTTCATTGATTTTTTCTTCAGCAGATTTGGTAAACTTGGTCGCCTGAACAGTCAGTTTTTTACTGAGCTCACCACGGCCTAAGATTTTCAAACCGTCTTGTAAATCTTTCTTTTGGATCATGCCCCGCTCTAAAAGAGCCTCGGCGTTGATGGTGGCTCCATCTTCAAAGATGTTCAGATCTTCGACATTGATGGTGGCATAGACCTTAGAAAAATTATTGGTAAATCCATGCTTCGGGAGCCGACGGAAAAGAGGTAACTGTCCACCCTCAAATCCGGGACGAACGCCGCCACCGGAACGAGAGTTCTGGCCGTCACGACCCCGGCCGGCGTATTTTCCCCAACCTGAGCTGTGACCGCGGCCTACCCGCTTTGTCTTTTTCTTTGCTCCGCCCTTAGCCGGATTAAGTTCATGAAGTTTCATCGGAACCTCCTATTCCTGCTCAGAGACGTCGAGCATGAAGTCAATCTTGTGGATCGCTCCGCGGACGGAATCCTGGTCTTCCAGGACCACCGTCTGCCCGAGTTTATGAAGTCCCAGAGCACGAGCGATATTGATTTGCTTGTCGGTTCTTCCGGCGAATGATTTCTTTAAGGTAATGTTTAATTTGCCCATGAGAACCTCCTAGCTCAAAATCTCTTCTACGCTCTTGCCCCGTAACTTGGCAACCTGGTCGGGTGTCTTCATTCTGGCGAACCCGTCCATCAAAGCATTGACAATGCTCAGGGCGTTAGCGGAACCCAGTGACTTGGCACGGATGTCGGAAATACCGGCCACTTCACAGACCGCACGAACCGGACCGCCGGCAATGATTCCGGTACCTTCTTTAGCCGGCATGATCAGGACCTTGCCTGCTCCGTAGTGACCCACGATTTCGTGGGGAACGGTGGTGCCATGGAGAGGAAGCTGGACCATTTTCTTTCTGGCATGGTCGGCCCCCTTCCGGATGGCTTCCGGAACTTCTGCGGCCTTGCCCATGGCAATGCCCACTCTTCCTTTTCCGTCACCGACAGCTACCAAAGCGGTAAAACGAGCGGTACGACCACCCTTGGCTGTCTTGGAGACGCGGTTGATATATATGACTTTATCTTCGAACTCAGACTTTTGTCTGCGATTTTGCTTGGCCATTCTATCTCCTCTCCTTACAGCTTGAGTCCCGCTTCACGAGCAGCATCAGCGAGCGCCTTCACTTTTCCATGATAAATATAACCGGAACGGTCAAAGACAACAGTGGTGATGCCTTTTTCCAGAGCCCGCTCAGCAATGGCCTTGCCGACTGCCTGGGCGGATTCGATGTTGGAGCCATGACCGTCTACGCTGTCTTGTAAAGTGGAAGCGGAGACCAGGGTTCTTCCCTCACTGTCATCAATGATCTGAGCATACATGTTGGCGTTGCTCTTATAAACATTGAGACGTGGTCTCTCGGACGTGCCGGCCACCTTATTGCGTATGCGGAGATGACGTTTCTTACGTCCTGCATTTCTGTCAAATTTAGCCATTTACGCCCTCCTTTACTTCCCTGTTTTACCTTCTTTACGACGGATGTGCTCTCCTTCGTAATGAATTCCCTTGCCCTTATAAGGCTCAGGTAAGCGGAAGTCACGGATGTTGGCCGCAATTCGGCCGACAGCTTCTTTGTCGATCCCACTGACGATAATGGTCAGGGCATCCGGCACTTCAAAGCTCACGTTCTCTTCCGGTTTCACCGTAATGTCGTGGGAGAAACCCAAGTTGAGCAGGAGGTCATTCCCCTTCATCTGGGCACGGTATCCGGTTCCGACGATCTGGAGCTTCTTGGAGTACCCTTCGGTTACTCCTTCCACCATATTAGCGATCAAGGAACGGTAGAGGCCGTGCTTGGACCGGTTTTCCTTCGTCTCATCGGGACGGACGACATGGAGTACGCCATCCTCAATTTTGATTTCAAAGGCGGGACCGATCTGCTTCTCCAGCTCCCCCTTAGGGCCCTTCACTTTTACGACGTTCTTGTCATCGACTGAAATTTCAACCTTCTCAGGAATTTCAATCGGCATTAATCCAATTCTTGACATGCTCGCCCTCCTCTATTACCAGACGTAGCAGATGACTTCGCCGCCCAGGCCTTCAGCCCGAGCCTGCTTATCAGTCATTACGCCTTTGGAAGTGGAAAGGATAGCGGTGCCTAAACCACCCAAAACTGTGGGCACTTCCTTGGCACGAACATAGACCCGGCGCCCGGGCTTGGAGATTCTCTTCAAGCCGGAAATGGACCGTTCGTCATCGACGTACTTGAGATCGATGGTGATCATGCCCTGGCGGTTATCATCAACAACGTTAAATCCTTTGATGTATCCCTCATCCAGAAGGATTTGAGCGAGGTTTTTCTTCATGTTGGAAGCAGGAACCTCAACGGATTCATGCTTTTTCATATTCCCATTGCGGATTCTTGTCAGCATATCCGCGATCGGATCAGTCATCATATCGCTTACCTCCTCAAATTACCAGCTGGCTTTTTTTACGCCCGGGATCTGGCCACGATAGGCCAACTCACGGAAGCAAATCCGGCAAATGCCGTACTTGCGTAAAACCGCATGGGGGCGGCCGCAGATGGAGCAGCGTGTATAGGCACGCGTTGAGAACTTAGGCTTCTTCTGCTGCTTTAATCTCATGGATTTTTTTGCCATATTAGTTCTCCTCTCTTCTCTTGAACGGCATACCCATGTGGGCTAAAAATGCTCTGGCTTCTTCATCAGTTTCGGCGGAAGTCACAATGATGATGTCCATCCCCCGAATCTCGTCAATGTCATCGAAGTTGATTTCAGGGAAAATCAGCTGCTCTTTGATGCCCAGGGCGTAGTTGCCACGGCCATCAAAGGAGGTGTCGGAAATTCCGCGGAAGTCACGAACGCGAGGCAGGGCCACGCTGATCAGCTTATCGAGGAAGTAATACATCTTATCGCCACGGAGGGTCACCTTGGTGGCGATGGGCATTCCGGCTCTCAGCTTGAAGTTAGCCACAGACTTCTTGGCATTGATGACCACCGGCTTCTGGCCGGCAATGATGGTCAGCTCGTGGACTGCGGATTCCAACAGCTTAGGATTTTCCTTGGCATCCCCCACGGCAATGTTGATGACGATTTTTTCCAGCTTGGGAACCTGCATCACATTGTCATAATGGAATTCATTCATCAGAGCAGGCATTACCTCTTGTTTGTACTTTTCTTGCAATCTAGAAGTCATTCCTTGCCCCCTTATTAATCAAACTTGGTGCCTGACTTGACTGAAACACGGATCTTCTTTCCGTTGACCACTTCAGTCTTTGTCCGGACGCCACGTTTTTCTTTTTCATCATAGAGGAGAACATTGGAAGCATGAATCTTTCCTTCGCTTTCAATGATCCCACCCGCATCTTCCATTGAGCGAGGCTTGCGATGGTGCTTTTGAATGTTGACATTCTCCACGATCACCCGGTTCTCCTTGGGAAAAGCCTGGAGGACCTTGCCTACCTTGCCCTTATCTTTGCCCGTCATCACTTGGACGGTATCACCCGTTTTTACGTGCATATGCCCCTCCTTAAAGTACTTCCGGAGCCAGCGAAATGATCTTCATATAACCATTTGCACGGAGCTCTCTGGTAACAGGCCCGAAAATACGGGTGCCCACGGGGTTCTTATCGTCTTTAATAATGACCGCCGCATTATCATCGAAGCGGATCTCGGAGCCATCCGGTCTGGACAGGGGGGCCTTGGTCCGGACGACTACAGCAGTGACGATGTCGCCCTTCTTGACGGTCCCGCCGGGGATGGCGTTCTTGACGGAGCAGCGAACGGTATCGGCAATGCCCACATACTTCCGCTTGGTGGATCCGTTGACATTGATGACCAGGAGCTCACGGGCTCCGGAGTTATCAGCAACCTTGAGTCGACTTTCTTTTTGTATCATCTCGTCCTCCCTTCCTAATTACTTGGCAGCTTCGAGGATTTCGACGAGACGAAATCTTTTCTGCTTGGAGAGGGGCCGTGTTTCCATCAGAAGCACCTTGTCGCCTACTTTGGCCGCATTTTCTTCATCATGGGCCTTGAAGCGCTTGCTTCGGGTCAACATCTTCTTATACTTAGGATGCTTGACCAACTGGGAAACTTCGACAACGATGGTTTTGTCCATCTTGTCAGAGACCACCACTCCGCTAATGGTTTTGCGATTTGTTGTTCTCTCCATTGGACTAAGCTTCCTTTCTTAATTTTAATTCCCGCTCGCGTTGAACGGTACGCACTCTGGCAATATCCTGTTTTACAGAACCGATGGCGGAGAAGTTATCCAGCTGACCTGTTGCATCTTGAAAGCGGAGGTTGAAGAGCTCTTGCTTAAGATCATTCAGTTTGGAAACCAAATCTTCATCGGTTAATTTACGAATGTCTACGGCTTTCATTATTCGTCACCTTCCTGTCCTACCGCATCAGAAGTCACCATCTTGGTTTTGATGGGGAGCTTGGCCGATGCCAGACGCATAGCCTCCTGAGCGACCTCAGGAGAAACACCGGACATCTCGAAGAGGATCCGGCCAGGCTTTACAACGGCAACCCAGTACTCAGGAGCCCCTTTACCGGAACCCATACGGACTTCCGCAGGCTTCTTGGAAACAGGCTTGTCCGGGAAAACTTTAATCCAAATATTACCACCACGCTTGATGTAACGAGTCATGGCACGACGGGCCGCTTCAATCTGGTTGGCCGTCATCCAGCATGGCTCCATGGCCATGAGGCCATATTCACCATAAGCGAGGCTATTTCCACGAGTGGCTACGCCCTTCATGCGTCCGCGATGGACCCGGCGATGCTTCACTCTCTTAGGCATTAACATATTGCTACCTCCTTGCGCAGGTTAACGGTCGCCCCGGTTTGAGCGATTGTCACGTCCACCCCGGCGGTTATTATCCTGGCGGTCATTTCTTCCCCGACCCCGGTTGTTCCGACGACGGCCACCTCTAGCTTGTGGCTGGGGCTTGGGCATTTCAGCTTCCTTCATGCCGGGAAGGACTTCACCGATGTAGACCCAAACCTTGACGCCGATCGCGCCGTACTGGGTTCTGGCGGTGGCTTCGCCGTAGCGAATGTCCGCACGGAGGGTCTGGAGGGGGATGGATCCCTCACTATAATGCTCTACCCGAGCAATATCTGCCCCGCCCAAACGGCCGGCACAGGAGGTCTTGATTCCCTTAGCTCCGGCCCGCATGGTCCGCTGCATGGCCTGTTTCATGGCCCGGCGGAAGGAGACACGGTTTTCCATATCTTCAGCAATCCGCTCAGCTTGAAGTTGGGCATCCAGGTCCGGGTTAATGACTTCCTCAACGTTGATGAGGACGGTCTTTCCGGTCATCTTGTCCAGCTTCTTCTTGAGGGCGTCGACTGAGGCGCCGGCCTTACCGATGACAACGCCGGGCTTGGCGGTCTTGACGGTGACCCGGACCCGGCCCATGGTGCGCTCGATGGCGATCTCGGAAATTCCGGCTTCCTTGAGGTCTTCCTCAATGCATTTGCGAATGTCGTGGTCTTCTTTGATTAAAGAGGCAAAGTTATTATCATCAGCAAACCAATGAGAATCCCAGTCTTTGATGACGCCAACTCGTAAACCCTTTGGATGTACTTTTTGACCCATTAGTTATCTTCCTCCTCTGTCTCTTGCTCAGCGACGACAACGCCAATATGGGATGTCCGCTTCAAAATCGGGTAGGCGGCCCCTTTTGCCTTGGGGTGCCAGCGCTTCATGGTGGGACCGTCGTTGGCCCAAGCCTTTGAAACGACTAAGTCTTCCCGATCCAAGCTCAGGTTGTTCTCTGCATTGGCGATGGCCGATTTCAGAACATCTTCCAGGAGCTTAGCCCCCTTCTTCGGAGTGAATCTCAAGATGGTCAGGGCTTCGTCGACCTTCTTGCCACGGATCTCATTGCAAATGTAGTTGACTTTGCGAGGAGAGATGCGGACGTATTTTGCTTCAGCTCTTGCTTCCATTCTCTTCCTCCTTATCTCAGGCCGGCGGACTTGTCGGACTTGGCGTGTCCCCGGAAGGTTCTTGTGGGAACAAATTCACCAAGCTTGTGACCGACCATGTCTTCGGTAATATAAATGGGCACGTGCTTGCGACCGTCGTGGACTGCGATGGTGTGGCCAACGAAGTCCGGGAAGATGGTCGAGCGGCGAGACCAAGTTTTGATAACTTTTTTCTGATTGTCTTGGTTGAGGGCATCGACCTTCTTCATCAGATGGTCGTCGACAAAGGGCCCTTTTTTCAGCGATCTGCTCATGACATCCTCCTACTACTTGGTCTTTCTTCTGCGAACGATGAACTGGTTGGAGGCCTTCTTCGGATCCCTGGTCTTCACGCCACGGCTCTTCTTTCCCCAGGGGGTCATCGGAGCGGGACGTCCAACAGGGGCGCGACCTTCACCACCACCGTGTGGGTGGTCAACCGGGTTCATGGCTGATCCACGGACATGGGGTTTTCTGTCGGCATAGCGGCTCTTACCGGCCTTACCCTTACGGACCAGACCGTTATCGATGTTGCCGACCTGGCCGATCGTGGCCTTGCAGTTCAAGAGGATCAAGCGGAATTCTCCGGACGGCATCCGGATCTGGGCATATTTGCCTTCCTTAGCCATCAGGCTGGCTGCGGACCCGGCAGACCGGACCAGCTGGCCACCCTTTCCGGGGTAGAGCTCGATGTTGTGGATGACCGTACCAACGGGGATGGCGGAGAGGGGAAGGGCATTCCCGACCTTGATATCCACGTCCGAACCGGATTCCACCTTATCGCCGACCTGGAGGCCACGAGGAGCGATGATGTAACGCTTCTCGCCGTCTGCATAATGGAGAAGGGCGATGTTGGCAGACCGGTTGGGGTCATATTCGATCGATGAAACGGTGGCGACGATGTCGTCCTTGTTCCGTTTGAAGTCGATGATCCGGTAACGACGCTTTGTGCCGCCGCCGCGGAAACGGAGGGTAATCCGTCCGGTGTTGTTCCGACCGCCCTTATTCTTCAGGGGCGCAGTCAGTGTCTTTTCCGGTCTTGTCTTTGTCACTTCCTCAAAGGTGGAGACCCGCATCAGGCGGCGACCCGGTGAGGTTGGTTTATATTTCCTAATTCCCATAACTTCCTCCCGTTTCCATTACATACCTTCAAAGAATTCGATGGATTCCGAATCCTCTGTCAGGGTTACGATGGCTTTTTTCCAATCGGGATCCTTGTAGGCATGCATGCCCATCCGGCGGTTTTTGCCCTTGACATTGATGGTGTTGACTCTCTTAACCTTTACGCCATCAAAAGCGGCTTCCACAGCCTGACGGATCTCCGCTTTATTTGCTTTCTTATCCACACGGAATGTGTAGGTGTTGTGTTCCATGGCATCCATGGCCTGTTCGGTGATGATGGGCGCTTGGATCACATCATATGGAGATTTCTTCATTATTGAAATACCTCCTCTGCTTTCTTGACGGCGTCCTGGGTCATAATCAGAGATTCGAACCGGACGAGGTCATAGACGTTCATTTCATCGACAGAGATGGTCTGAACACTGGGGATGTTCTTGAAGGAGCCGATTGTTTCAGGGGAGGCATCCTTGACCACGATCAGGGCCTTCTTGTCGGCTTTAATGGCCTCCAAAACCTTGGCCGCTTCTTTGGTGGAGTAGGAATCCAGTTTCAGGTCGTCCAAGACGGTGAACCGGTCTTCTCTCACCCTGGAAGTCAGAACGGACTTGAGGGCTAAACGACGGATCTTCTTGGGTGTCGTATAGGAGTAGTCTCTGGGCTTGATGGCGAAGACCATGCCGCCGCCTCTCCAGTTTGGCTGGGTTCTTGACCCGGCACGGGCCCGACCTGTCCCCTTCTGACGGAAGGGCTTCCGGCCACCGCCCCGAACCTCGCCCCGGGTCTTGGCCGAGTGGGTTCCCTGGCGCTTGTTGGCCCGGATATTCTTAATTACTGTATATACGGCGTGGTCGTTGACGTCGACATCAAAGAGGTGGTCCGATAATTCGAGCTCTCCGACAACTTCGCCGGTTTGGTTTAAAATATTCACCTTGGTCATTGTCATCCTCCTTATTTGCTTGCCTTGGCCGCCTGCTTGACGGTGACCAGGCCTCCCTTTGGTCCGGGAATGGCACCTTTTACCAAGAGGATCGACCGGTCGGCGTCCACACGGACAACCTTGAGGTTCTGAACCGTCACCCGGTCATGGCCCATTTTTCCGGAACCCTTGGTGCCCGGGAAAACACGGGCAGGATAGGAACCAGCGGCACGAGCACCGGCGACCCGGTGGGACTTGGAACCGTGGCCCATAGGACCCCGTCCCTGGTTCCAGCGACGGATGGCACCCTGGGTGCCCTTCCCCTTCGAAGTGCCGACAACATCGACCATTTCGCCTTCTTCAAAAATGTCTGCCTTGATCTCCTGGCCCAACTCATAGGTCTGGCCTTCGACCACCGGCAGCTCACGGATCACTTTCTTGACCGCAATATTTGCCTTGTTGAAATGACCTTTTTCCGGCTTGTTGGTTCTGGATTCTTTCTTATCGATGAAACCAACCTGGATGGCCTCATAACCATCGGTCTCGGTCGTCTTGACCTGAGTCACATAGACGGGACCCGCCTGGATGACGGTCACCGGCGTAACAACGCCGTCCTCGTCAAAGACTTGGGTCATGCCAAGCTTTGTACCTAAAATCTCTTTCACGTTTTTTCCTCCTTAATTACAGCGGATCACTTCCGGCCCTTGGCCATCCATGATCATCCTAACTATGGGATTACAGCTTGATCTCAATGTCCACGCCGGCGGGAAGGTTGAGTTTCTTCAAGGCTTCCAGGGTGTTCATATTGGGGCGGACAATGTCGATAAGACGCTTGTGGGTTCTCTGCTCGAACTGCTCCCGGCTGTCCTTGTGCTTGTGCGGGGAACGCAGGATCGTGATGATCTCCTTGTCGGTGGGCAGGGGAATCGGTCCGGAGACATCCGCACCTGACCGCTTGCAGGCTTCGACAATCTTCTGAGCGGAAGCGTCAATGACTTCGTGGTCATAAGCCCGAAGCCGGATTCTGATCTTCTGATTTGCCATTTCTTTTCCTCCTTGGTTTTTTCTGAGCGCCTTATCTTATAGGAAAGGAATCCTTTCATGAGACGGATGCGCTCTTCGTACCACGATACACGGGGCCGGGTGTGTCCTGCATGGCCCTATAAAAAAGAAATACCGTGGTGCGACCGTCCGGATCGCGCCGGACTGCTCAGCAAAAATTCCCTCGGCAACCGCCGTTTCCTCTAGTAGGTTGAAAACAACCCCTTTAGAAGTCCTTCGACGTCCGAGCAACCTCTTGCTTCATCGCCTAGTATTTCAGGACACTCCTAATAGTATACAGGTTTTTAATGGAAATGCAAGATTTTTTTATTATTTTTGTTTAAAATTTTAAAGGGTGTAAATTGTAACTTTTAATGCAGCAGATCATGACAAATCTTTAGAGTCCTTTTCTTCCCCCATGCCTCTACGCGGTAGGTCTCGGCGAATGCACGGCATTTTCCATCGTCTCAACCCTTGAGCCGGAAGCGGTATTTCCCTTTGCCGTAACCGGTTACCGATTCAATGATTTCCTTCTCAACCAATTCCTTCAGAAGATCCGATGCTCTGGACGACTTAATATCGATGACGCTCATCATATCAGACCGACCAAAGATTGTCTGACCGGGAAATGCCTCACGGAGCTTCAATATATGGCTCACGGTTTTTGGCTGGAAAATTCTCTCAATGTCCGCTTTTAATTCTTCAATATCCGGTTTTTCTGCTCCAATGTCCGGTTTACCTGTTTTCTTGAATGATCTGCTGATATGCAATGTCCGGTTATGAAGCGGATGCTTCTCGTTCAGCAAAAGATTCCGAAGGAACAGTTCCAGAAACTCTGTCGTCTTATGAATGCCATTTTTCAGGTCGTTGTAGTTTGCCCGGACTAGTGAATTGCGAAAGTACCAAGCATTCTCTGCAAAAATATCATTCGTCACGTTAAATCCCAACGTTCGCAGATACTTAATAAAGAAGACTGCTGTTGTTCTGGTATTTCCTTCTCCGAAAACATGGATCTGCCAAAGTCTCGAAATAAACACGGCAAGATGATGAATGATCTCATCCATCGAAAGGTTCCGGTAGGAGAACTTTTTCTCTTCAAAAAAATCATAATCCAGCGTCGCTCTCAGTTCTGTGGCACTGCCATAAAGCACCGTTGCCCCGTCAAGCACCCATTCCTTCTTCGTGATGTTGTAGTCACGGATGCGGCCTGCATGGGAATAGATGCCGGTGAACAACTTCCTATGGATCGACAGATATTCATTCGGAGTGAAGCTGAAGGCCTTCTCCGAAAGAAGTGCTGCGATCCGGGCAGAAACTTTATCCGCTTCTTCAGTTCGGTCTTCTGCATCACGTGCAGGATTCTCCTCGTAATAACTCTGCAGGAGTGCATTGGCCTCCTCGAAAGATATCTCGCCTTCGATATTCCGGACAGCCGTATGCACCAGATAGTCCGATGTCTTCAGCCCGTCAACCGCCTGCAGGCCAATGGCCGTATGCCACGCATACTCTTTATCCCTCTTGTCCGGCTCGGACTCCCGTATATATTCTTTGAACGGATCTTTGTTCATCCAATATCACCTGCCTTTTTGGTATCTGTCAGAAAAGCGCCGCTGCCACATGCTGAATCTATTGCCGTCCTATCAATGATACAATGCAACGGTAGCTTATTGCCATCAATTATAATCATTTCCGAGTGCTCCAAGACACTGTTCAAAGATTTTGCCACCTTCAAATTGGCTTTGTCTTTTTCTCCACAGACACAGTGGGCATTTTGTATTGCGGAGCGATAAAAATCATTGCTTTTACTTTATCCGGATGCCGCAAATAGAACTCCAATGACATAACCGCACCAAGGCTAATCCACAAAGAACCAAAGACTCAGCACCATCAGAGCAGCATGATTCCAGCGAATCCATCAAAGATCCAAAAGTCTGCTTTTGTCCATTTGCTGGTATCAAATCCGGGCACACCACATTGTTATGCTCAAGATATTCTAATGTTCGTCGCCATGAATGCTTCGCTCCTTACATCACTATCCAATTTCCATTTTATTGACTGCAAAAGGCGAATCATTCCTACAGTTCCTTTCCAGCATAGAATTCCTAAGAAAAGGAAAATAATCGCCAATAAAAATCCTACCAAAAGAGCAGGAATCCCTTTTAATTCGTACATAAAAAAAACAAATTGCATCTTATCAATAAGCGGAAAATGCAGGAAGCCTTTAAGCAATCCCATTGCTCCGGCAAGAACGCTGACGCCACACGAAAAGAAGAACGAAACCGAAAGGATAGCTAATGTAGGAATCAGCGAAACCCACGCTAATGAAGCAAAAGAGTAGAATCCTAAAGCCATCATAAAATGTCTGAATGAAAATTTTTTATTCTCGACAATAGCCTTGCCAAGGTAGCTTAATGCGAAGTCCTTTGCCGGTCCCATTTCCGCAATAATATCGTTTTCTGTCTGCCCCTGTTTCATGCGCTCATAAAATGAACTCTTGAGTTCACTTAAAATGTCAGTCTTTTCGGAAACGGGAATATACTTTAAATGTTTGTCTACCTGCGACAAATATTTCTCTAATGCGATATTGTTTGATTTGTTTCCCATTTTTATAATTCCTTCCTTAGCTTAGAAATATCATTCATCAGTGTCTTCCAGTCACTGTTCAACTCATCAAGATAGGAACATCCTGATTCAGTTATTCGATAATACTTTCTCGGTGGGACACCGTCATCCGTGTTCTGCCAATACGATTCCAGATATCCATTCTTTAATAATCGTCGTAGCAATGGATAAACCGTGTTTTCTTTTGTTTTAAGCATAGGATAATCATCTAATGTTTGTATCAAGTCATATCCGTATCTATCCCCATCTTTGATCAGGAGAAGAATGGCATATTCAAGTGTTCCTCTTTTAATTTGTGAAGTCCATTCTTCATTCATCAACTCCACCGCCTTTCGTCAAATACAATGCTACTGTGTCTTGGCAAGTAAGGTGTACCACACAGTATTGACGTTGTCAAATAATATCATCTGCATAACAAAAAATGTGAATTGTAACTTCTAATGCAACAGATCATGACAAATCTTTAGAGTTCTTTTCTTCCCTCATGAGGGAAGAAAAGGTATACAACGATACCCATCTTCTCTAGCTCCCGGTGAAATAATTGTTCAAACGTTTTCTTCCCTATCTGATCAAGCTGATTTTGAACCTGCTTCTGCTTTGTGAAGAGAGCTTAAGGTTGAATGAATGGTTGGTTTGTCTCTCCGCTAGAGTCAAGAGACAAGTTCGAGGCGATTGTCGTACTCGACGATATTTTCGTTTCGCCTCCTTTCCTCTGCGCGGTAGATCTCGATTGGTGAGGTGAGGGAAATAAGAGATGTATTCTTCCAGCATGGTATTACGCTGAGTGATCCTGCCTCTTTTGAGTTCTCGGCTAATGGTTGAACGATGAACACCTAGTCTTTCTGCCATCTCGCTTTGTGATATTCGATTCTTCACCGCTCTTCTGTGATTTTCAATCACCATCTTTTCCATAGTTTGACGGTCTTGGTAGGTAAAATGGCTTCCTCTTTCTCGGGTCGTGGTACAATAGACGTAATCCATGGCTTCTCCTTCTGTGTTTTTGTTGGTATTAACACTCTAACAGATTAGCCATGGATTTTTTTATTTGTTGCATTTCATTTTACAAGTCGCCCTAGATCTGTGCTTGTTACATAAAAAGAGCGAAGCGCATTTTGAACGCTTCGCTCTTTGAAAATAATCCAGAAGAAATCTATTTACTTAGTTCCTTCTCAACCTCATGGCTAATCCGCAACCCACCACCTACAATAGTGATCCAATCAGGCTTATGGCCTTCAAGATATGCTTTTGTTTCCGGAGCCAATTCCTTATCCCTGGTCAAGAGAATCGGCACTTCCCTCTTTCCTGCGACAGGACCGATAATCAGAGCGTCGGCAAACACTTCACCGGAGGCCAAATACATTCCCTTGCTTCCTACAAAGCCATATTCAGCAACAGCCTTGGCTGTTCCATAGCGGTTGCTACCTGCTAAGCGTACGATTACCTTGGGTAATTGTTTTGCAACAGAATCTGATACGGCATCATCACCGCCGACGAGGTAGACCTGACCAATATTCAGATCATGAATTGTCTTTTGTACAAGAGGATCTATCATTTTTGAACGAACCAAAAGGATAGGATGGTTTTCTTTCGATCCAAAGGCAGAGGCGCTCAAGGCATCCGGCCAGTTCTCGCCGGTAGTCACTATGGCTTTCCCCTGAATATCGACGAGCTTGAAGACCTCCCGGGCAACTAAGGTCGCTGTTTCATAGCGGTCATCACCGTCAAGACGCTGGACGCGATCAGAATCGAAGGCAGCTAAGGCCTTTTCTACATCAAGTGAGATCGCCTCCTTCCCTCCGACAATGATGATCTCTGTTGCACCCAGGCGACGTATTTCACCGGCGACACGCGGATCCAGAACGTGACGAGGTGTTAAGAGAATTGGGGCATCCTTGACTTTTGCTAAAACACTGGCGGTCAAGGCATCGGGATAAAGATCGTTACGAGCAATGATGACTGTCCTGGCTTTAGCATAATGCTTCTTCGACACGATAACCGAAGTGTCAATGCGGTCTTCACCATCTTCTCTATCCACGGTCGGCGGGGTGTCCGGATCTATAGGAGGATTAACCGGAGGATTGACTGGAGGATCAACCGGTTTTTCCTTCTCTTTCCACTGAGCCTGGAAAATGGTAGGACCGGTTATTGTCGCCTTGCCATCCTCGGGATATTTTGTCTGATCCGGCTTCGGATCTCCGCTGATCTTCTTCCAATAATCAAAGGTGAAGTTATCCTTTGTGGCTCCTTTTAACAGGGTAATTTCTTCATTGGCGACAACCGCTTTTGGATAATCCGATGATTCAGGCAATGAACCGCCGTTGGGATCAAATCCAACCAGGTACATAATGACGGGATTATCCGCCTTGTTCTGATAGTTAATGTCATAGTTGTTGAGTAAGCTATTCAAGCTTGAAGCTGTGAATACGCTGATCCGATACACTTTGCTTGTTTCAGCTTCCTTAAACTGTTGAGAAATGGCCGATTCCTCGTTAAAGAGTAAGTTCGTGAACTCATCCGCATTTTGGGGAGGTTGAGCTAAAAATTCAGCTTGGTTGTCCTTGAAAACAACTGAATTATTCAAGCTAATATTTTGGTATTTTTGGGCGGATGCCGGGTCAGAATAATCATAGAGATTGGTAAAGATAGCACCGCCGGATTGGTCGGCTTGATTTTCAATAAAGGATCCACCAGTGATCATGGCCTTTCCGGAATTACCTGAACCCATAAATACGGCTATTCCACCACCATTTTTAGCATGATTGGCTTTGAAAGTACCCGCTGTCATTGTCATAGGGGCATTCAGATAGACTCCGCCACCCATAGAGGAAGCTTCATTGTTGGAAATCTCCCCACCGTTGATTTCAAGCGTTCCCCTATTATTGATATAGATTCCGCCACCGTAGTTCGCTTTATTATCAGAAATACGACCGCCATTGATGGTTACTTTCCCAGAAACAAGAGCGATCCCTCCACCCAAATTCCCTTTGGCCTGCGGATCAATCGCGTTATTGGAAACCTCTCCACCATTCATAACAAACACTGAATTCTTCTGGACATAGATACCGGCTCCGTATTTCGTGTTGGCATCCGGTCCGATATAACCATTGATGACACGTGCTCCATCTTCCAGAATCAGCTTCGAAATTGGCTCACCCTTATTCGAATCAACCCAAAGGCAGCGCATTTTATTCTGTCCATCAACGGTTACATTCTTCAGTGTTAAGGTACTCGACTGCGTTACCCAAATCATATCTTCGCCTTGATATTTGGACTGAATCGTAAAGTGATTTCCCGGAGAGGATTCGAGCGTAATATCAAAGCCTAGTCCAAATAGCAACCAATTCTCGGTCACATCATCAAGCAGAACCATACGAATTTTTCGATAATCTTTTCCTGTATACTTGTCCGTCGGATTGGGCATTAAAGAGGAATTATTCCAGTAACGACTTTGCATTTTTATAAAAGCTTCTTCAATGCTTTTATAGTAACCATCAAAAGGATTGTCTTTCCGCTCCTCCTCCATAATATATACCGCCACCTTGTCCTCCGGACCGGGATCGGGTACTTCTTCCGCTTTTGCCTGGGGCAAATTGAAGCTGAGACAAAGAAAGAATAAAAGACCGATGAAACTAATTTTCTTCCAGTTCTTCACCATATTAACCTCCTTTGGTCTGATTACAGCCTACTAACTCACAACGAGTAAGATGGATACGCATCACATCATTTTTTATATATTGTGTCAAGGCAAAAGAGGTGATATATGATATCGGTCAACGATAATATCTGAATGGTGCGGAGGATCGGACTTTTTTCCGCATGGGGCGCCTATCCCCGAAGTGTCCTTCCCTATTTTGTTTTCCCGTTAGAGATGGATGGTCCGGATAAAATCCTGAGCTTCTTGGGTTTTGGGCCGGTCAAAGAATTCATGGGATGGGGCAGATTCCAGGATCTTTCCCTGGGCCATAAAGCAGACCCGCTTAGCCACCTCCCGGGCAAAGGCCATCTCATGGGTGACCACCAGCATGGTCATCCCCTCCTCGGCGATCTTCTGCATGACCCGGAGGACCTCCCCCACGTTCTTGGGGTCAAGAGCAGAGGTGGGCTCATCAAAAAGAAGGATGTCGGGGTCCATGGAAAGGGCCCGAGCGATGGCCACCCGCTGGGCCTGGCCCCCGGAGAGCTGGTCCGGGAAGGACTTGGCATAGTCGGCCATCCCCACCTCATCAAGGAGGACCATGGCCTTCTCCCGGGCTTCCTTGTCGGACCGCTTGAGAACCTTGGTCTGGGCCAGGAGGCAGTTATCCAGGACCGACAGGTTATCAAATAGATAGAAGGACTGGAAGACCATGCCCACCCGGGCCCGGTAGGCCTTGCGGTCAAAGCCGGGAGCTAAGATGGACTTGCCTTGAAAGCGGATGTCTCCGCCCTGGGGCTCCTCCAGGAGGTTGAGGCAGCGGAGCATGGTGGATTTTCCGGCCCCGGACTCTCCGATGAAGGTAATGACCTCGGAGGGAGCCACGTCGAAGTTGACCCCCTTGAGGACCTCCTTGTCCCCATAGGACTTGGTCAGGTCACGAACCTCCAGGATGGGATGAGTGTCGGATGAAGAAAGGGCTGATTGATTGGTGAAAGTCATGGCATCCTCCTAGGCGGTTACGGACTTAAGGCTGAAGCTGCGGTTATGGCGGGTAAAGATCTTCCGGAGGACCCAGGAAAGAACCAGGGTCAGGAAGAGGTAGATAGTGCCGGCGATCAGGTAGGCTTCAAAGGTCTTGAGGGTGGCCCCGGCCACACCCTTGGTGATGAAAAAGAGCTCGGTCACGGAAATGACGTTGAGAACCGAAGTGTCCTTGACGTTGACGATGAGCTCATTGCCGATGGAGGGCAGGATGGCCTTGATCGCCTGGGGAAAGATGACAGAGAAGAGGGTCTGACTGTAGCTGAGGCCAAGGGCCTTGCCCGCCTCCCACTGGCCCTGGGGAACGGAATCGATCCCCCCTCGTATGGTCTCCGACAGGTAGGCCCCCGTGTTGATGGAGACGATGAAGACGGCGGCAAAGCCCGCATTCATGTCAATATCAAAGAACATCTTGGACCCATAGAAGATCAACATAGCCTGGACCATCATGGGGGTCCCCCGGAAAACCTCCACATAGAGGGTGAGGAGGGCCCGGACCAGGCCGACCAGGATCCGGTAGGGCCAGGGATCCCGGCGAGAAGTGGGCAGGGACCGGAGGGTTTGGACCAGAAGGCCGATTAGGAAGCCGAAAAAGGTGGAGAGGCTGGCGATGAGAAGGGTGATCCCTGTTCCGCGGAGGAAGGGGCCGGAGTAGTTGGACCAAAGGAAAGCCACGGTTGCGAAGAAGCCCTCTCCCCCCTCTTTTTCGGTGGAGAGGAGGACAGCCTCGTCCATGGCCCGGTCACGGTCCTCCTGGCTGATCTCCTCCATGACCCGGTTGACCTCCTCCCGGAGGGGGGATCCCTTGGCCAGGCCGACGGCCACGGAGACGTCGTCCACATCGACATCGAATCCCTTGCCCTCTTCAAATTCCACAAAGGTCAGGTCGGGGTGGGCTACCATGGCCGACCGAGCACCCGGCCGTTCGGAAACATAGCCGTCAATTTTCTTGGCCTGGAGGGCGGTGATCATGGTGGGGAAGTCCTGCATGGCCGGCATCTTGTCCACTCCGGGGACCTGGTCCACCACCGTGTAGTGGAAGGTGGAGAGCTGGCCGGTGATCTTGGCCCCGCGAAAGTCCTCCAGGGACTTGGCCTCCGTATAGGGTCCATCCTTCCGAACCACCATGACCAGATCCGACTGGTAGTAGGGGGCGGTAAAGTCGATCTCTTCTTTTCTCTCCGGGGTGGGGCTCATCCCGGCCAAGATGGCATCAATCTTGCCCGACTTGAGAGCAGGAGGGAGGCCATCCCAGTCGATTTTGACGATGACCAGCTTCTTGCCCAGACGCTTGGCAATCTCCTTAGCCATCCAGACATCATAGCCCTGGGCATACTCCCCCGGGCTATTGGAGACTGGGACAGCCCCATGGCTATCCGTTGGCTCTGACCAGTTGAAGGGGGCATAGTTGACTTCCATGCCGATGGTGAAGGTGTCCTCCTCCCCCACCGCCATGGCGGGCCGGTAGAAGGCCCCGATGAAAAGAAGGGCAAAGACCATGAGGCCGGACAGGATTGTCTTTTTGATCTGAGTGTTCATGCGAACCTCCTCTGCTGCCGCTCCCAGAGGCAATGAGAAAACAAAAAACGGAAAGGCTTGTGCCTTTCCGTGATTCTTTCCTCACAGTAGCACAACACCAACTTGAGCGAAGGTTGGTGACAGTCCGGACCTTATTCAAGTCCGTCCCAACACGACTCCGCGCCCGGAGCCGTATTTCGGCAAGGAAACCTTTTGGACCCTTCACCGGCTGCCGCCTCCCGGTCCTCCTCATTTTCCTTGCGCCTCTACTTGGATGTATGGATCGAAAGTACATATTCTTGCCTGAAAAAGAATATTCTTTCGAATTTCTATCCACTATACGACACTATCCCCTGAATGTCAAATCCCATGCTTGTCTTTTTTGCCGGTCTGTATAATAATGAGGATGACTGAAAACGTTAACGGGGCCGGTTTTCGGACTCGGAAAGACTGTGAGGTTGCCATGGTGAAATCACTGACGATCGATATGCTATCCAAGATGTTCCCCAATAAAATGGCGGCGGCCGGAGAGATTGTCCGCCTCCGGACCATCATGGGGATGCCTAAGGGGACGGAATACTTTTTCTCCGACGTGCATGGCGAGGATAAGGCCTTCCTCCACATGCTCCGGTCGGCCTCCGGAAACATCCGGCGGAAGATCCGGGACGTCTACCGGTCCCGCCTGTCGGAGGACCGGCAGAACGAATTGGCCTCCATTATCTATGACCCCCAAACCGCCCTGGCCAAGCGTCAGGACCTCCTCCAGGACTCCCGCTGGGTCCGGGATACCATCCTCCAGCTGGTGGAGGTGGCCCGCTTCATCGCCTCCAAGTACCCCCGGGACCAAATCTCCTCCAAGATGCCCTGTAATTACCGAACCACCCTCCATGAGCTCATGGAATCCAACGACGGCGAAATTGACCGACGGAACTACTATTACTCCATCATCTCCGGGATCCTGGATGAGGAGGTCCAGGAGGACTTCATCACGGAACTCTGCCTCATGATCCAGCGAATCTGCGTCAACCACATCCATGTAGTCGGGGACATCTTCGACCGGGGCCCCCGCCCCCACACCATTATGGAGGAGCTCATCCACTTCGGCAACCAGGTGGACATCCAATGGGGCAACCATGACGTGGTTTGGATGGGAGCTGCCCTGGGCAATGAAGTCTGCATGATGGCCGTCATGCGGAATGCCATTAAATACAATACCTTTGACTGCCTGGAGGACGGCTACGGGATCCACCTCCGGGTCCTGGATGACTTTGCCCGCCAGGTCTATGGGGATGACCCCTGCGAGATTTTCAAGCCAAAAATCTATGACGAGAATATCTACGACGTGGTGGACGAGCACCAGGCTGCCCGGATGCATAAGGCCGTGGCCATCCTGGAATTCAAGCTGGAAGGCCAGCTCTATGAGCGCCACCCGGAATATGAGATGACCGACCGGATCGTCCTCAAGAAGGTGGACTGGGAGACCATGGAATATGTGTCCATCGACGGAAGCCGCTACAAGCTCACGGACACCAACTTCCCCACCATCGATCCCAAGGACCCCCTCAAGCTGACCGAGCAAGAGAAAGAGCTCCTTCGAAACATCAAGGCCTCCTTCCTTCACTCCGAACGACTCCAACGCCACAACACCTTCCTCTTCACCCGGGGCTCCTCCTACCTGACGATGAACGGAAACCTCCTCTACCATGGTTGCCTGCCCATGACCGAGGACGGGGAATTTGACGGCATCACCATCGACGGAGAGTTCAAGTCCGGCAAGGCCCTCATGGATTACCTGGACTTCATCGTTACCCAGGCCTACTATGCCCCCGAGACCTCCCAGCGGAAGCGGGATGCGGTGGACTTCATGTGGTATCTTTGGTGCGGGCCCAAGTCCCCCATGTTCGGCAAGCGGAAGATGGCCACCTTCGAACGCTACTTCACCACCGATAAGAAAAACCATAAGGAAAAGATGAACCCCTACTTTGCCCTGTCCTCGGAAGAGGCCATCGCCAAAAAGATCCTCAAGGAGTTCGACCTGGACCCCGACAAGGGCCATATCATCAATGGCCACGTCCCGGTCATCAAGGAAAAGGGACAGAGCCCCATGCGTGCCAATGGCCGCCTCTTCGTCATCGACGGCGGCATCGCCAAGTCCTACCAAAAGCAGACGGGGATCGCGGGTTACACCCTGATCTACAACTCCCACCACATCGCCCTAGCCGAGCATGTGGACTACAATGCCCTGACGGATGAGTTGGAAACCTACGCTCCTAACGTCCGGACCGTGGACCGCTATGACCGTCGGGTCCTCATCTCCGATACGGACCTGGGCAAGGAATACCAGGTTAAAATCACTGCCCTCCGCCAGCTCATCAATGCCTATACGGCCGGCCTTCTGAAGGAGGAAGTCGTCCTCTAATTGCCCAAAAAAGTCCAAAACCATTTCTTCTTCCCGCCCCTTTTGGGTAAAGGTAGGGGGAATGGTTTTTTGTGTCCCTATTGATAAAGTTAAAGCGTCCCCCCGGCGCATGAGAAAGTGAGGATCTCTTTGGATTATTCAAAGATTCGCTATTTTGTTTTTGATATCGATGGCACCCTGGTGACCGAAGAAAAAAAGATCAGTCCGGCCACTAAGAAAGCTGTCATCCGGCTTTTGGACAAGGGCTACCGGGTCTCCATCGCTTCGGGTCGTCGGGTGGGCGGCTTCCGCCGCTATGCCAGGGAACTGGGCTTTGCCGACGATGCCACCTTAATCGGGATGAACGGCGGCCAGATCGAGACCATGGGCGGGACGCCCATCTATGAGGCCCCTCTTCAAAACAAGGAAGCCCTGGCCGACTATGTGGACTTTTGGCTGGACTATCCCGTCATCCTGGTTTACTATTTTGCTGACCACCTGGTCAGCCTGAACCTCCAGGACGATGAGCTGGGGAAAAACTTCCTCCACACCCTCCTGGAAAGGGCCGAGGTATCTTCTGTCGACTCCGCCAAGGACCCCCGTGAGATCGAGGGACTCCCCCTCAAGGTCCTCACCTACGGGGAACCGGCCCTGATTCAAAAGGCCATCAAGAACCTACCCGATCGCTTTTCCGAAACCTACACCCAGGTCCTCTCCGAGCCCATTTTCTTTGAAATTATGAGAAAAGGGACCTCCAAAGGAAATGGGGTCCAAAAGGCGGCGGAGGCCCTGGGCCTGTCCATGGACCAGGTCATGACCTTCGGTGACCAGAACAATGACCTCTCCATGATCCGCCAAGCCGGCATCGGGGTGGCCATGGGCAATGCCTGCCAAGAGCTCAAGGAAGCGGCGGATGTGGTCATCGGGACCAACGATGAAGATGGGATCGCCCACTTCCTGGATGAAGCGGGCATTTTAGACTAGAAAGGACCTACCATGAGTGAATTTCGCTACAACCCCCTTTTAGACGACTGGACGATCGTTAACGGAAACCGGCAGAAGCGGCCGGACCGGCCCAAGGACTACTGTGCCTTCTGTCCGGGTTCCGGAAAAGTCCCCGACCACTACCGTGTCCTCAAGTACGACAATGACTGGCCCTCCATGTCCACCCAGCCGGCTGAACCCGACCCGGTGGCTAACGAGTTTTTCAAGACGGCCCCCTCCTATGGTAAGTGCGAGGTTATTCTTTATTCCCCGGACCATGAGGCTTCCCTCCACGATCTTCCCATGGACCACCTCATGGAACTGGTGGACCTCTGGATTGACCGCTTCCGGGACCTCTCTTCCGACCCCAAGATCAAGTACGTCCTGGCTTTTGAGAACCGGGGCAAGGAAGTGGGCACCACCCAAATCCACCCCCATGGCCAGATCTACGCCTTCGGCTTCCTCCCCCTCCGGATCCGATTGGAGCTGGACCAGTCCAAGGCCTACTTTGAGGAACACGGCCAGGGCCTCCTCTCCAAGCTCCGGGATGAGGAAGTCAAGTTCGGCAAGCGGGTCATCTTCCAGAATGACCACTTCGTCGTCTTCCTCCCCTTCTATACGGACTGGCCCTACGGGGTCTACGTCCTCCCCAAGGAGGATAAGCTAACTTCCTTCGATGACTTCGACAAAGAAACCGCCGAGGCCTTTGCCCTCACCCTCAAGGAAGTCCAGGGGATGTACGACACCCTCTTCAACAAGCCCTTCCCCTACATGATGGGGATCTACCAAAAGCCCCTCCATACTGAGGACTATGCGGATGCGGACAAGTACTACCCCTTCCATCTCAAGTTCTTCCCCCCTCTCCGCGGAGAGAACTCCATTAAGTGGAATGCTTCGTCCGAGACCTGCGCCTGGGCCAAGACCAATCCCCGGATTGTGGAAGAAACGGCCGAGGAGCTCCGGCAGGCCCTGGAGAAATATCGGGAAAAAGAAAGACAATAAAAAAACGCGGTGGCGAAGGTTGGGGTCTTCGCCACCGCATTTTTTTATTGTCTGAGCTTTCTATATGACAAAAGTTTATCGTATAGCCACTTGTCAATACGCAAGGCATCAGAATAGCCCGGACCTCCTCCTCTATTGATTCCAACTACTGTATATCCAGTATTAGAATAAAACTTCTGAAGTGGTCCTCCACTCTCCCCCCCTGTTGAATCCCAGTTCCCAACTATAGTTCGCTTCGAATTACTTGTAACATTACCATCGCCATAATACATGAAATTGGTATTGTTGTTAATCGTAGGATAGCCAACACAACGAAGTTTTGTTCCTACATAAGAATTTGCTTGATATCGAATTCCTAGATATCCGGTAGAATCTCCTAAATTTTTATTGAGTCGGATGATTCCCCAATCATCTTGATTATCATTACAATACTAAATGAAGATATTTCCTCATCTATATCGTTATAAAATTTGGCTTGTGTTGGATCTAAAGATGGAGTGGCTAAAAATTTGGCACTTGTTCTTGTACTGTAAAATGGAACGAATGTTTCTGTTTGATCTGAAATATTATAAATATACGATCCGGCGTGTTGATATTCATTTAAATCATCTACTGAACAATCACCAAGGCCCTGTTTATACTCTGAGGAATCAGGGGTGGGAATTTCTTCAGCATGTTCTAAAAAATCATTAAACTCATCAACAGTAATATCTTGTAATTTATCTTCCTTTTTTTCAGCTAATGTCGTTTTTGGACTCAAGAAACATAAACAAAATAGTAAGACAAAAAGAAGAACAACTCGACCTTTTCTCATCATTGTCACTCCTTTCCTAAAATGCTATAATGAATCAATCATTCAACTGATAAAACGTTTTCTTTGTTTTAGAATATTCTTTTTCTTGATTCCTGTCAAGAGTTACAATAGTAAAGAATAACTCAGCTAAGATAGCTGTTCATTATAGGAGGATCCTGTGGAAGGCGAACATCGCTTAAAAAAGATTGTCGGCTGGGAGAGCATTTTATTTCTCCTCTGCTTCTTTGGTTTTTTTATTGGAATAGGGAGTGTCATGGGGGCAACGAATATGCTCATGACCCTCATGAACACGGCCTATGACAGCCTTATGAATACCTGCTTTTACATCATGGCTATATCGGTCCTGGCCGGGGCAGTGTCGGGTCTCTTCTCTGAGTTTGGTCTGATTGCCCTGGTCAATAAGGTCCTCTCCTTAATCATGGGGCCCATCTATGACCTGCCGGGGGCCGCCTCACTGGGCGTGATGAATTGCTATCTCTCGGACAATCCGGCCATCTTGACCCTGGCTACGGAGGAGAACTTCATCCGCTATTTCAAGGACTACCAAAAGCCCGCCCTGACCAACCTGGGAACGGCCTTCGGCATGGGCTTGATCACCACGACGACTATGATGGCCTTGCCGGTGGATGGGGCCATGAAGGCCGCCCTGGTCGGAAACCTGGGGGCTGTCGTGGGAAGTGTGGTCAGCGTCCGCCTCATGTTGAGGGCTTCCAAGAAGAAATATGGCGATCAGAGTGGGCCCGGCACGGCCATAAAGGATAGCCTCCCCACCACCATGCGGATCGTCCGGCCGGGGAGCGTGGGCCAACGCTTTATCGAAGCCCTCCTGGATGGGGGACGTCGGGGCGTGGACATGGGCGTGGCCATCATTCCGGGGGTCCTGGGCATCTGCACCATCGTCCTCCTCCTGACCAATGGGCCGGGGGCCGGTGGCGTCTATACCGGTGCGGCCGGTGAGGGGGTCCCCCTCCTCCCCTGGTTGGGCGAGAAGCTGGCCTTCCTCCTCCGCCCCATCTTCGGCTTCTCCTCCTCCCAGGCCATCGCTGTCCCCATGACCGCCCTGGGGTCCAGCGGAGCCGCCATCGGCGTCGTCAAAACCATGGCCCAGATCGGCCAGGTGACCGGCAATGATATCGCCGTCTTTACCGCCATCTGCATGTGCTGGTCGGGCTACCTCTCCACCCACGTCGCCATGATGGAAGCCCTGGGCTGCAAGGATCTGACCGGGCGGTCCATCCTCAGCCATACCATCGGCGGCCTCTGCGCAGGCATCGCCGCCCACCTCATTTTTATGGTCTTATAATTTTCTACAAAATATAAGGCTAGGTTGATCTATTCATGATCAACCTAGCCTTTCTTTGTTTAAGTCACTTCTTATTGACTCAATTTATGACTATAAACTGTAGGTTATCTTACATACTAGTACGATTAAGATGTAGATGAGTAAATTTGGCTTAATATCCTATGCTTTGAGCAATCATCAGCAAGATACATCCGACCAAAGTCCATATAAGGAATAATTTGATCGCATACTTGAACCACCGGCTAAATGGAATACCTGCAATCCCAATAAAGCCCATCGTAGCCGCCGCATGAGGTAAAATATTATTGCAGAAACCATCACCAAAGTTAAAAGCCAGAACAGCTGTTTGTCTAGAAACTCCAACAATATCAGCGACGGGAACAAAAATCGGCATTGTGACAGCAGCCTGCCCACTCCCGGAAGTCACAAAGAAGTTAATAATAATATGCATAATAAGCATGACTGGAGCTTGTAAAATTTTGGGGAATACACCGAGTAGGTTAGATAAGGCATATACCACGGTATCCATCACGTTACCTTTGGTAAGAATTACAGAGATAACGTAGGCAAACCCAATCATAATGCTTGTACTGGCCATGCCCTTAACTCCATCGATAAAGCTATTACAAATGTCTTTTACTTTCATCCGTGAAGCAATACCGCAGGCAAGTCCCATATACATAAAGATGGTTGCCGTAAGTTCATTTGTTAGTTCTCTTTGAACTGCTAAATAAGTCATGATCGATAAGCCAGCTAAAAAAACAACGATCATAGGAATATGTTTTTTTTGAAGAGGTTCAATGTCTTCTTTCATCTCAATCTTATTCTCTAATTCCACCCCGTAAAGAAGACCGTTTTTTTCATCAACTTTACATTTATTCGCATATCTTAAAATATAAATGATCGTAACAATAAGAAACGGTATCATGCAAATCAATCGATAACCCATTCCTGAAAACATAGGAAGTTCCGCGATAATTTGCGCAGTACCTGTGTTAGAGATGTTCATTGCTCCGCAAGAAAATCCAACAGCTCCACCTAACATTATTATTGAGATACCTACAATGGCATCAAGTCCTAGGGATGATGCAATAAGCACTCCCATCGGAGCGAAAGGAATAAAGAAATTCAAATTTACCGGAATGCAGAGTAATGCAAATAATGTGGTCACCAGGGATATAACTACCCATTCTTTGCCTCTAGCCTTTTTACCTATTGTGGTGGCCACTGATTGGAACATACCCGTCTTTAGAATGATCCCCATGCCACCACCAGCGCATAGCAAAACAAAAATAACAGACTTAGCTTTATTTAATCCTTCAAAAACAAGACCAATAACCCACAATGGATTTACAGGACTAGACTCAACGTAATGAAAAGTTGCGGGGTCAACAATTGTTTGTCCCGATTCTAAAGTAATCCTTTCATATTCTCCCGCTGGGATAATATATGTCAGTATCGCAGCCAATATCATCATAATAAAGATAATGACTAAAGAATGAGGCATGTCAAATTTAGTTTTCTTTTTTGTGTTTTCCATGCAATTAACTCCTTAACACTAAATATTTTTATCAACTGAATAGGGAAATTCTTCATCTTCTGGGATTGATGCTAAATATTCGGATTCTTCTCTTCTCTGGTTAAACTCATTCTTAATCTCTTGGACAATTAAAGGAGATTTAATTAGTTCTAATCCTGCCACAGAGAGAACCTCACCCACTTTTGCAATGGCCTTATGTGCTAGATTGCATTTCCCTTGAGCCACAAGTTGCCATGAGTGTAACTTCGTGCCCTGTGCAAAACATGCAGCTTGAATATGAGCTAAGGGAACAATCTGACTTACATCTCCAGTATCTGAAGAGGCTGTTTTACCATGCTTCTTTATGTTTCTCGGATATAGGGAATCAATTATAGGCGAATCCCTTAATTTTTCACTTAGCTCCTTACCTCCTGTGAAACATTCTTGTAAATACAACATATCCATCTTTTTTTCATGATCTGTAAATGTTTGTCTTATCTCCTTAGCAAAAGAAATATCCTCATCATCAACTTCAAGAACTCCTAATTTGGAATACACATCATAAAGTAATTCATTTAACCGGCTATTCTCTAGAAGGTTAGAGCATCCCTTGATGAAACGTATCTCACATTCAGTTTCTGTCATCACAGCAGCAGCTTTTGCAATTTTATCGATACGATCCACAATTAAATTAACGTCTTGAATAGTATCCCCGCGTACCTGATAAACACACTCCGCGTGATCTTGGACTACATTAACAGCTTCTCCTCCGCCATCAGTTATGGCATAATGGAACGTAGCATTCTTTGGCAATTCTTCTCGATAAAACTGTGTACCTATATTCATCAGTTCTACTGCATTTAAAGCATTTCTTCCATCACCTGGAGCTTGTGCTGCATGAGACGATTTACCTGTAAAAATATATTGCTTCTGTACTGAAGCTAATGCCCAACAAGGCATAACCATATTGGCATTTCCAGGATGCCAAGTTAAGGCAATATCTAAATCTCGGAAGGCACCTGCTTTAACCATCCATGCTTTTGCTGAAATTCCTTCTTCTGCTGGACAACCATAAAATACGATTTTTCCCCTAAGCTTCTCATTTTCAAGTTTCCTTTTGCTCAAAACGGCAGCTAAAATACAAGCTGTTCCCAGTAAATTATGACCACAACCATGCCCAGGTCCCTCATTAACAATTGGTTTTTTAATTGAACATTTGGATTCTTGACTTAGTCTAGGTAAAGCATCAAATTCGCCCAAATAACCTATTGTTGGTTCACCAACTCCATATTCGGCGCGAAAAGCGGTTGGAAATCCATAAATACCATGTTCAATGCGGAAGCCCTCTTCCTCAAGAAAATCGCTAAGCAATTTTGAGGCCAATTTTTCTTGTAAATGGATTTCAGGATTATCCCATAATCTATCACTTAGTTTAAAAACCTTTTCATAGAGAGTATTATCTATCATGACTAACCTCTATTTGGACTTTCCTCTACAGGAAACAGGTATCTCTTCTAGAACCTTTCCTCCCTCAACCAGATAAACAGAATCATAGAGATTTACTGTCGGACAGACATGACTAGGTATAATCTCTATTTTGTCTCCTATTTCTACCTCATTAAACAATTCAGAGCTTTCAAAGATCCCATGTTCATCGAACAATGAAACGACAGAAATGTTCTCAGCTCCTTTGATAACACCAAATCCATTCGTAGAACAGATCCCAGTTGGTCTATTTTGTGAAACCAGAGCCTTTGCTCCAGCGTCAATCACAACTCTATTTTTCTCAGGTTTGGAGATCACTGAAGCAAGTACTGTAGCGGCACAATGATTAAAACTACCGATAGCTTTTGATTGTCCAACGTCAAAGAAAATGTATGTTCCAATACGTAGCTCGGTTACACCCTCAAAATTCTCCCCATTCAATACTGAAGGTGTGGCACCAATACTTACCGTATCTATATCAACACCCATACTTCGAATTATTTCAGCTGCACGTACCGTTCTTTGATAAGCAACTTTGGCTTTTTCACAACAATCTTTAAGATTTTCAGCCTTATAGGTATGCCCCTCATGTGAAAAAATGCCTTTTAAAACTACATGCTTGGAGTTTTGGATAGCTGATACTAATTCAATGAGCTGCTCATCATTAACTATTCCTGTCCGTACTTCTCCTACTTCATACTCAATTAATACTTCTAAAGGTTTTGTTTCATTGGCAAAAACTTCTTCCATTTGCTTTAGAGCAATCAAGTTATCAATGCCAATTCGAATATGTATCTTTCGATGAAGATCTCTGAGTCTGATATATTTATCTATTCCTATAACTTCATTGGCAATAAAAATGTCAGTTATTCCGTTTTCAGACATCACTTCAGCTTCACCGATTTTTGCACAAGCTATCCCACAAGCACCAGCATCTAACTGAAGTTTTGCAAAATATGGCATGCGATGAGTCTTAATATGTGGACGCAATTTCAGGCCCAGGCTATCTGCTCGTTTTTGCATCATAGTAATGTTTGATAGTGCTCTTTCATAATCTATGAGCATGCATGGCGTAGACAGAAAATCATATGGTGATTGAACTGGCATAAAAGATCCTTTCTTTATTTCAACAAATCAGATTTCTGCGATCGCTTCAATCTCAACAAGTAGATTAAAATGTATAGCAGGTACACAAACAATCGTTCGCGCAGGTTTTTTCTCGCCAAAAAAATCTGAATATGCTTTATTAACATCCTCCCAATAGTCCATATCACTTACATAGGCCGTTGTCCTTAAAATATCTTTCCTACTACCATTCTTTTCCTTTAAAACACTCTCAATATTTTCCAATGCCATCAAAGTTTGTTCATAAACACCCCCTTCACACTTTTCGCGGGTTATCGGGTTAATTGGAAGCTGACCAGATACATAAACGGTAGCTTTGGAATCCACCATACCTGCAGAATAATGAGCACCCACTTTCTTTGAATTTTTAATCGTTAGTTCCTCCATTGATACCTCCAATTTCATATAAAATTTTATATCTATTTAGATCCTATCTCTATAAAGAGCTATAGTCAATAGTTTTTTATAAGAATATATAATTTTTTTAATGATTTTCATTAAAAAAAAATCGTTGTATCCATTACCCGAATTCTGTTATATAGTGAGTAGAAAAGATATAATAAGAAGTAAATATATCCCTTTATTTCATAACCTAACGGAGAGAATATGAATTCTATTATCGAGAGTTATTTCCCTGTAGCAGACATGATCGCAGAAACCTTTGGAAAGAATTGTGAAGCTGTTGTTCATGACTTAACACATCCCGATAGTTCTGTGGTTTATGTTGCTAATGGACATGTTACCAATCGGAGACCCGGCCAATCTTTCGATCATCTGATACGCCAAGTTTTGCTTAATAAAAATTTTCAAAATGACCGAACATGCAACTATGTATTTGAATTAGATGACGGGAGAAAAATTAAATCATCCTCTGTATTAATACGTGATGAAAAAAAAGATGTAGTAGGAATGCTATGTGTTAACTATGATATAACACAGCTCCTATCAACTGAAAAATACATAGAAAATTTTCTATGCATTAAGCAAGATCAAAGTGATTATCCTAGTGATGTGGAACAAGATGTAATGTCTGTAATCGATGATTTGATTATGAATATTGTTGGTCCGAGAGATATCAAAAATCAGTCACGTAAAAAAAATGTAGAAATAGTAAAATTTATGGATGAAAAAGGTATCTTTTTAGTGAAAGGCGCCATTGATAAGGTGGCTGATTTGATGGGCGTTTCGACAGTCACAATTTATAGCTATTTGGATGAAGCAAAGGGAAAACGAGGATAAATCAAGTTCGCCTTTTCGTCGTTTAGTTAATAAGGGCTGAAGTATATCCCGGTTTTCCCCTATAGTGGTGGTTATGCATTTTTAGCGAAACCACCACTATATTTTTTTCGGCTCAGTAGTGGTGGTTTCGCGATTTTCCAAAATCAACACTATTATTGGGTGCTAAAAATAGTGTTGGTTTGGCTAATTTCCTCAAACCAACACTACTTTGGAGACAAAACAATAGTGGTGGTCAGACCAATTTCTTCAAACCACCACTATTTTAGAGGCGAAACAGTAGTGTTGGTAATGCCAATTTCCTCAAACCACCACTACGGCAGAGAGTAAAGGCAAAAAACTGTGGCTTATCCCAACAGGGTCAGCCACAGTTTCTTTATTTGCTCCTCCGTCCCCTAAAAAACGTCTGAAGAATATCCCGGTTTTCCTCTTCCAGGACCCCGCCCTTGACCGGGTAGGTGTGGAGGGACCGGCCCAGGTCAGGGACCATGGCAGCAGATCCCAGTCCGCCTCTCTCCGGGTCATGGGCCCCGAAGACCACCCGCCCAATCCGGGCATGGACTAGGGCGGCGGCGCACATGAGGCAGGGCTCCAAGGTCACATAGAGGGTGAAGTCCTGGAGATAGCGGCCCTCCCTTTTTGAAGCCTCATGAAGCAAGACTAGTTCGGCATGGGCCAGGCCGGAAGTCTCTTCTTCCACCCGGTTGCCGGCCCGGTAGAGGGTGGCCCCCCGGCGGACCAGAACGGCTCCGACCGGGACCTCGCCCCGAGTTTGGGCCTTCCGGGCTTCTATCATGGCCTCCCTCATATGGAAGACATCCAAAAAATCTGAGGGGAAGACCTGGCAGGATTTGGGCTTCTTCCTCCCCTTGAAACCCCGCATCCGGCTTTTCAAACGGAATTTCTCCTGATAGGTCGAATAATCTGGCGGGATGGCTGCCCTGTTTACCTTTCGCTTCTTATCCATCATCTTCCCCCCTCTCCCAGGTCAATGAGCTGGGCCCTTTCATTGAAGAAGGAATCCCGGATAATCCGGGTGGAAAGAATAACCGAGAGGAAGGCGCCGGAAAGGACAAAGAAGAAGACCATAATTTGGTACATGATGGCCTTGGTAGGGTCCACGCCGGCAAACATGAGGCCTGACATCATGCCGGGCAGGGTGACCAGGCCTACGGTACGGACGGAGTCGATGGTGGGCTGGAGGGAGGCCTTTCGGGCATCCCTGAGGACTTCTTCTGAGGCCTGGGCAGGGCTGGCCCCCAGGGAGAGGCGTTCCATGACCTGCTGGGTCCGGTCTTTATAATATGAGCGAAGGTTGGTGAAGGCCAGGCCCACCGCCTTCATGGAATTTCCGGCGATCATGCCGGCGATAGGGATGATCTGGGAGGGGACAAAGGCGACGGATGAGGACAGGACCAGGACGGACAGGTTGACCGCCGTGGTCAAGCCCAGGGAGAGAAGGGCAGCGACCAGGGCCCGGTCCAGGCCCCGAGCCCGTTTAGCCGCATTCCATGCGGCATTGAAGACAATAAAAGCCACCATGACCAGGGTGATGAGGGCATGGTCCAGCTGGAAGATCCCTCCTAGGATCCAGCCCACGGCAAAGAGCTGGACAATCATCCGGAGGACGGCTACCAGCATATCCTTCCCCATATCCAGGTCCATTTTCCTGGATAGGGCCAGGGCAAAGAGGACCAGGCTGGAAGCTATGGCCAGGGATGGCCAGGAAACCTGAAGTTGGTCCATCTTAAGCCTCCTTCCTCATGGGAATCGGAAAGGACCGGTCCGCCATGTTCCGGTCGTCAGGATCGTGGGAAACGAGAAGGAAGGTCAGGCCCTCCTTTTCCCGGAGGTCCCAGAGCCAGGCCATGATGTTTTGGCTGTTTTCCTTATCCAAAGAAGAGGTGATTTCGTCCAGGAGAAGGATCTTGGGCAGGAAGAGGAGGTTCCGGATCAGGGCCACCCTCTGGCGCTCCCCGCCCGAAAGTTGGCCCACCCCCTTGTAGAGGTCTTCCCTGGACAGGCCCGACTGGACCAGGAGGTCCAGGGCATGGTCTCGGTCGAAGTCCAGACCCCGGATCTCATAGGGAAAGGCCAGGTTGTCAGCGACCGTCTCCCCAAAAAGGAGGGGGTTTTGAAAGCAATAGGAGACCTCCCGGCGGAGGAGGGTGGGGTCCATGTCCCCTACCGGCTCCCCCTCCAAAAGATAGGTCCCCTCCACTTCAAGGTTGTCGTTGGTCATGAGGGCCAGGAGGCGGAGGAAGGTGGACTTCCCGGATCCCGAAGGGCCGGTGATGGCCACCGTCTCCCCCCGGTCCAGGCGAAAATGGGGGACCTCCAGGATGACCCGGTCCCTTTTTCTATCCTTGACGGTAACCCGGTCAAGAAGGACCAGGGGCCTCCCGCCAGCCCTCGTTTTTTCGGCAGCCATTTGTCTATCCTTCTTTCTCCGGTCCCTGCGACCCTAGCCCCCTGGCCTCCTCCTGGCTGGGTTGGTAGTTTCTCTCCTCCTCCAGGGAGAGGACCGGGATGGACCGGTAATTTTCGGAAGGACCGAAGGTCCGTTGGAAGTAGTCCGACAGGGGCCGCCCCTCCAAAAGATAGGCCTCCAGGAGGGGGACCAATTCCCCATAACGGTCCAAGGCCAGGGCCCGGAGCTTGTCCAGTCGGAGGTTGGAATCCGCGCAAGCCGGGTCCTCATCCCGGTCCACAAAGAGGTCCTTGAGGGCCGACTTAGGCGAGACCATGCCCAGAAAGCCCCGGACCAGCTTCCGGCGACCCGGTCCGGAGGTGGAGAAGACCCGGAGGATCTTGGCCTGGCCCTCCATGCAGGAGTAGATCTCATCCGGCGACAGGCCATAGATGGCCCCAATGGTCCGGGCATCCTCCCGGTTGGGGTCAATCAGGTAGGCCCTGGGATAGGTGGATGGATCCTCCACCCCATTCTTCCGCATCAAGTAGCCATCATATTGGGATTCGATGAGGTTGTGGGAGACGGCGGAGACCTCCTCCTTGCGTTCTATATAGGGATGGCAGGTGGAATCCAGGGTAAAGTGGGAGAGCATGGCAAAGGCGTAGATCATGATCTCCTCTTCCTTGCGGGGGTGTTTCTCCAGGGCACGGCGGAATTTTTCGAACATTTTCATCGCGGGCTGGTCGTGGATTTTCCCGCCCAGTTTATTCTGGATGATCTTGGACCAGGGCTTGGCGTAGAAAAGGAGGTCGGGGCCCTGGACGCCGAAATTGTATAAGGAGGGCCGGCGGTCAATGGACCGGATCCATTCGCTGGGCAGCTTGGTCAGGCAGTCCTGGCCAAACTGAAAGTGGGCATAGGTTGTGGGCATGGCATATCCTTTCTACTTTTTATTCCCCAGGGTCCGGTCCCGGTCCAGGACCGGGGCCAGGAATTTTCCGGTATAGGAGGAGGGGTCACGGGCTACCTCTTCAGGGGTCCCCTCAGTCACAATCTCTCCGCCCCGGGCTCCGCCTTCGGGTCCCAGGTCCACGATATAGTCCGCATACTTGATGACATCCAAATTGTGTTCAATAACCACGATGGAATTGCCCTGGTCGATCAGGCGGTCAAATACCTTGACCAACTTGTCGATGTCGTGGACATGGAGGCCGGTTGTGGGCTCATCCAGGATATAAATGGTCCTTCCCGTGGAGACCTTGCCCAGTTCAGCCGCCAGCTTGACCCGCTGGGCCTCCCCGCCGGAAAGCTCAGGTGAAGGCTGGCCCACCTTGAGATAGCCTAAACCCACATCCACCAGGGTTTGGAGCTTGCGTTGAATCCCGGCGTGGTTCTTGAAGAAGTCCAGGGCCTCTTCGATAGTCATCTCCAAAACATCGGCGATGGTCTTCCCCCGGTAGCGGACCTGGAGGGTTTCCCGGTTGTAGCGGGCCCCATGGCAGACTTCGCAGGGAACGTAGACGTCGGGGAGGAAGTGCATCTCCACCTTGATGGTCCCGTCCCCCTTGCAGGCCTCGCACCGCCCTCCCTTGACGTTGAAGGAGAACCGGCCCTTGTCGTAGCCCCGCATCTTGGCATCATTCGAAGAAGCGAAGACGTCACGGATGAGGTCGAAGACCTTGGTGTAGGTGGCCGGGTTGGACCGGGGGGTCCGGCCGATGGGCGACTGGTCGATCTCGATGACCTTGTCCAGCTGGTCCAGACCCTCGATCCCCTTGTATTTTCCGGGCCGGATGTGGGCCTTGTTGAGTCGGTTGGCCAGGACCTTATAGAGGATGCCTTCGACGAAGGAGGACTTGCCCGACCCGGAAACCCCGGTGATAGCGGTCAGGACCCCCAGGGGGATCTTAACGTCGATTCCCTTGAGGTTGTTCTCCCGGCAGCCCTTGACCTTGAGCCAACCGGAAGGCTTCCGCCGCCCCTCCGGGACGGGGATGAACTTCCGGTGGGCCAGGTAGTCTCCGGTGATGGAGCCCGGAGTTTGGATGATCTTATCAAAGGGGCCCTGGGCCACAATCTGCCCGCCCAGGAGGCCGGCTCCCGGGCCCACGTCCACGATCCAGTCGGCCGCCCGCATGGTGTCCTCATCGTGTTCCACGATGATCAGGGTATTGCCCAGGTCGGTCAGGTTCCGGAGGGCGGCCAGGAGGCGGTTGTTGTCCCGCTGGTGGAGGCCGATGGAGGGCTCATCCAAAACATAGACCACTCCGACCAGGCCGGCCCCGATCTGGGTGGCCAGGCGGATCCGCTGGGACTCACCGCCCGACAGGGTGGCGGCATAGCGGTCCAGGGTCAGGTAGTCCAGGCCCACGTCGATGAGGAACTTGAGCCGGGCCCGGACCTCCTTGAGGATGGGGGCTGCGATAATGGCTTCGCTCTCGGAGAAGGTCAGCTTTTCCGTCCAGTCATAGGCTTCCTGGATGGACATCCGGTTGAATTCGGCGATGTTCTTGTCGGCAATGTGAACCGAGAGGGCCTCAGGCCGGAGGCGGTCCCCATGGCAGGTTTCACAGGTGTTTTCGGCCATAAAGTCCCGGATCCTCTTCTGGGTCCCCTCTCCCCCGGACTTGAAGCGTCGGGTCAGGTTGGGGATGGTCCCCTCCCAGCTGTCTCTGTAGGTCTTTTGGCCGGAGAAATGGGAGTTGAAGGAGAAGGTGACGATCCGGTCGGACCCCCAAAGGAGGGCATCCATCACCTCATCAGGTGCCTGGCCGATGGGCTGGTCTAGAGGCCAATCGTAGGCTTGGGCCACGGCTCGGATCATCTCATAATAGAAGGTCCCCTTGCCCGAGGTCGCATAGGGGGCCACGGCCCCCTCTTCGATGGAGAGGTCAGGGTTGGGGATGCAGAGCTGGGCATCCACCTGGGCATGGAAGCCCAGACCCGAACAGTCGGGGCAGGCCCCCAAGGGAGAGTTGAAGGAAAGGAGGCGGGGCTCGATTTCCTCCAGGGTCATGTGGCCCTCAGGGCAGGCCAACTTGGAGGAGTAGGTGTGGGAATCCACCACTTCCTTATCGGGACCCAGCTGGTCCACAATGACTGTCCCCCCGGATTCGGCCAGGGCCGTCTCCACGGAGGAGGTCAGACGGGAGGCGATCCCCTCCCGGACGATGAGGCGGTCCACGACGATGGAGATGTCGTGGCGGAGGTTCTTCTCCAGGTCGATGTCTTCGATGAGGTCCCGCATGACCCCATCCACCAGGACCCGGGAGAAGCCCCGTTTTTGGAGGTTGGACAGGGCATTTTTATGCATCCCCTTCTTCCCCCGGATGACCGGGGAGAGGACCAGGATCCGGGTCCGGTCGGGCAGGGCCAGGATGGAATCCACAATCTCATCCACCGACATGGCCTCGATGGGGGCCCCGCAGACCGGGCAGAAGGCGTGGCCTGCCTTGGCAAAGAGGAGGCGGAGGTAGTCGTTGATTTCCGTCACCGTGGAGACCGTGGACCGGGGGTTCCGGTTGGTGGTCTTCTGGTCGATGGAGATGGCCGGGGACAGGCCCTCGACCAGGTCCACGTCCGGCTTGTCCATCTGGCCCAGGAACATCCGGGCATAGGAAGAGAGGGACTCGACATAGCGCCGTTGTCCCTCCGCATAGATGGTATCAAAAGCCAGGGAGGACTTGCCTGAACCGGAAAGTCCTGTCATCACAATCATCTTATTTCTGGGCAGGGTCAGGTCCACATCCTTGAGGTTGTTGACCTTGGCCCCCTTAATCACGATGTTTTCTAGGCTCATATGTCTCCTTCGTCTCTATTTCAAGGCCGGCTTGACCCGGCCGGGTTAGTCTATCTTATAATCCTGCTTCATCTTCCGGATGGTGTCACGGATGGTGGCTGCTCGCTCGAAGTCCAGCTCCTCGGCTGCTTTCCGCATCTCCAGGTCCATGTTGAGGAGGAGTTCCTTGATGTCCTGGACCGAGAAGGTCTCCTTGTCCTGGAATTGATCCTCTTGGTCGCCCAGGTAGGTCCCCACCTCCTCCGCGGCAACAGCGGTGGAGAGGAGGTCGTGGACGGTCTTCTGGACCGACCGGGGGGTGATGTGGTGTTCCTTATTATAGGCCTCCTGGATGGACCGGCGGCGGGAGGTTTCGTCGATGGCCACCTGCATGGATCGGGTGATCTGGTCTCCATAGAGGATGACCTTTCCCCTTTCGTTTCGGGCAGCCCGGCCGATGGTCTGGATCAGGGAAGTTTCCGACCGGAGGAAGCCCTCCTTGTCAGCGTCCAAAATGCAGATGAGGGAGACCTCGGGGATATCCAGGCCCTCACGGAGGAGGTTGATCCCCACCAGGACGTCATATTTCTTTAGCCGGAGGTCCCGGATGATCTCCATCCGCTCCATGGTGGCAATGTCTGAGTGCATATAGGTCACCTTGATCCCTGCCTCTTCCAGGTAATTGGTCAGGTCCTCCGCCATCTTTTTGGTCAGGGTGGTGACCAGGGTCCGGTCCCCTTGGTCGGTCGTCTTCCGGATCTCGGCCATGAGGTCGTCGATCTGGTGCTTGGTGGGTCGGACCTCCACCATGGGGTCCAGGAGGCCGGTGGGCCGGATGACCTGGTCGACGATCTGGGTAGAATGCTCATTTTCGTAGGGGCCGGGAGTAGCCGACATGAAGACGGCCTGGTCGACCAGGGCCTCCCACTCCTCGAATTTCAAGGGGCGGTTGTCCAGGGCGGAGGGAAGTCGGAAGCCGAAGTCGATGAGGTTCTGCTTCCGGGAAATATCTCCATTGATCATCCCCCGGAGCTGGGGTAGGGTGGCGTGGGACTCATCGATGACCATGAGGAAGTCCTTGGGAAAGTAGTCGATCAGGGTGTAGGGCCGGGAGCCCGGGGCCCGGCCGGAAATGTGGCGGGAGTAGTTTTCAATCCCCGAGCAATAGCCGATCTCCTTCATCATTTCCAGGTCATAGAGGGTCCTCTGCTCCAGGCGCTGGGCCTCAACCAGCTTGGACTGGGACCGGAGTTCTTCCAGCCGGTCCTCCAGTTCCTCTTCGATGGTGACCACGGCCCTCTCCATCTTCTTGTGGGTGGTGGCAAAGTGGGAGGCCGGGTAGATCATGACGTAGTTCCGGGCTTCCAGGATCTCCCCGGTCAGGTCATCGAATTCCAGGATCCGGTCGATCTCGTCCCCAAAGAATTCCACCCGGATGGCGTTCTCTGAAGTGGAAGCCGGGAAAATATCCAGGGTATCCCCCTTGAGGCGGAAGGTCCCCCGCTGGAAGTCGATGTCGTTGCGGACAAACTGGATGTCCACCAGGCGCATGAGGACTTCTTCGATAGGGATGATCTGGCCGGTCCGGAGGGAGAGGGTGAGCTTGAGGTAGTCCTCCGGGTCGCCCAGGCCGTAGATGCAAGAAACCGAAGCCACCACGATGACGTCCTTCCGCTGGAAGAGCTGGGTGGTGGCCGAGTGGCGGAGACGGTCGATCTCGTCGTTGATGGAGGCATCCTTGGCGATGTAGGTGTCGGTGGCCGCCACATAGGCCTCAGGCTGGTAGTAGTCATAGTAGGAGACAAAGAATTCCACAGCATTGTCGGGGAAAAATTCCTTGAACTCGGCGGCCAGCTGGGAGGCCAGGGTTTTATTGTGGGCGATGACCAGGGTGGGTTTTTGGACCCGCTCAATGATGTTGGCCATGGTGAAGGTCTTGCCCGACCCGGTCACCCCTCGGAGGGTCTGGTAGTGGTCCCCCCGCTGGATGCCCTCGACCAGGCGGTCGATGGCCTGGGGCTGGTCGCCCGTCGGTTTGTATGGGGAATGAATCTGAAATGGAGGCAAGGTCGATCCTTCCTAAATCTTACTCTGCACTGGAACTTTCCTGGGGCTTCTCCTCCGGCTGGGCGGAGGAGGCCGGCTCTTGGCCGGACTCCTGGGTCGAGGAGGATTGGGCTTCTTCCGAAGAGGTCGCTTCCCCCGTCTTGGGAAGGAAGGGCTTGAGATCAAAGGACTTGGCCTTGGCCGGGTCAACCCGGTCGCCGGTTAGGGTCTTGACCAGGGCAATCGCTGCCCGGAGCTGGTTATCTTGATCCATAAAGTCCGGCCCGATCCCCTTGGCGTCCTCGTTGAGGTCCAGTTCGAGGTCCGGTCCAATCCCCACCTCATGGATGTGGGTCCCCTTGGGGGTCAGGTATTCGGCCATGGTCAGCTTGAAGCCGCCGCCTTTCCCTCCGCCCAAGGGATAGAGGCGCTGGACGATTCCCTTGCCGAAGGTGGTCTTGCCCAGGACCAGGGCCCTGTTGTTGTCTTTTAAGGCGCCGGTCATGATTTCCGAAGCGGAGGCGGATCCCTCGTTGACAAGGACCACCATGGGTATGTCAATATGTTCCTTATCCGAGGTCGCTACATCTTCCTTCTTTTGCTTATCCACGGTGGTGACAATTTTTCCTTCGCCCAGGACATTGTCGGCCATTTTGATGACCATATCCAAGAGACCGCCGGGGTTGTTCCGGAGGTCCAAAACCAGACGTTCCGCCCCCTGGTCCATGAGAGAGCGGAGGGCCTGATCGAACTCATCCGCCGTCGTTTCATTAAATTGAGTGACCTGGACGTAGCCCACTTGGTCGTCCAAAAGCTTGGCATTGACGGTTTTCACGTTGATTTCCGCCCGAGTCAAGGTCTTGTCTTCGCTCTTCAGGACCCCGGTCCCTTCCCGGCGGATGGTGACGGTGACCTGGGTTCCGGGGGTCCCCCTCATGGCCTTGGTCGCCTCATTGAGCTCGCTGCCCAGGTAGGTGGTCCCATCCACAGCCAGGATCTTATCCCCGGACCGGATGCCCGCCCGGGCCGCCGGGGTCCCCTCGATGGGAGAAACCACGGTGATGAGGTTGTCCTCCCCTGCCGTCACCACCAAACCGATGCCGGCAAAGGAACCCGAGGTGTCCTCCATGAGGGCATCGTACTCCTCCTTGGTGTAGTATTCCGAATAGGGGTCGCCCAGACCGGCAAAGAGACCCTTATAGATGCCGGTTTCCAGGTCCTCATCCTGATAATCAAAGATGTAGTCCCTTTTGATGATCTTACTGTAGTTTTCGACGTTCTTCATGATCCTTTCCATCTCCTGGCTCTGGGGATCCCCACCGACAATGCTGGCCAGGGGGTTATCCAGGCTGGAATTGGCGCCCAGGAAGTAACCGCCCAGGGAGAAGCCCACCAGAAGGATGATGAGCAAAAGAACTTTACCGATTTTTTTCATGGTCATTTCTCCTTATATGGCTTGAAAAAGTGCCGTGACTTTGTCATATTCGCATCTTTAATATTATACCATGCCAAACCCGCTTATTTCGGCCCAACAAAAAATCCCTCCCGTCCCAAAAGGGAAAAAGAGGGATCTTTTGTAGTCTTTTTGCTGTCAACAAACGGTCAGAAGGTCTCTCCCTTGATCCAGGCCATGGGGTGGTCCAAATCCAGCTTCCGCTTGGCATAGGCGATGGTGATGAAGACCACGACCACCACCGTCCCCACGGCAATGGCCAGGGAGGTCCAAGGAATGAAGAAGTTGACGATGTCTGCCTTTTTCTGCATGATCTTGGCCATTCCTAAACAAGCCAGGAGCGAAAGGGGGATGGCCACAAGGAGGGCCTTGATTCCGTAGTAGGCCCCCTCCACCACCAACATCCGGCTGAGCTGGCGGTCATCCATGCCCACGGTTTTGAGGATGGCGAAGTCCCGCCGGCGGAGGATCATGTTGGTGGAGATGGCATTGAACATATTGGCGATGACGATCAGGCTGATGAAAGCGATAAAGAGGGTGGCGAAGACGCCGACCATGGTGACCATCCGGCGCATGACATCCGCATTCGTTCGGACATCGATGATGGCGTGCCTTTGGCTGTCTTCATCGGAAATCCGCTTGACCTCCTCCATAACCTTTTCATGGTTATTTCCCTGGTCGGTGACCGAGATGGCCCAATGGAAGTCCCGGTATTCCAGGTCTTCTTCCGGGAAGACCTCCCTGACCATGGACAGGGGGAAGTAGAGGCAGGCCTGACCGGCCCCGCTGCCCAAGGGAGCCCGGTCTGTCATGGCGCCCAGGGTCACCGGTTTGGCGGACTCCACCTGGTTCGGGCTCTTTACCAGTTCCTCCTTTGTTGTGGTATTTCCCCCTTCAAGATCTGGGATATAGGTATAGACCAGGTTCCCCTTCTGGTCTTTCTCTAAGAACGTCGCTCTATAACCCTCCTGGTGGGCCAGGGAGAGGATGGAGAGGGTCAGGTCTTTTTCTTCCTTCAGATAAGGGGTTTCTTCGGACCGGACCCCTCCTGATTTCAGGAAGTGATAGGTGGTCTCACGGTTCAGGAGGACCCCGCGGACCTTTCCGCCTTCAAAATAGGCGTTGGGGTCCTGGTCCAGGGATTGGACATAGGTCCGGAAGTAGGCATCATCCAGGAAGGTCAAGCGGACTCTTTCTCTCAGGTCTTCCCTCTGGTCCCACTGGGTCAGGAAGAGTTCGGTATCCGTGTCAATCTGGCTCCCCTCCTCAACCTGGCGCTTCTTGGCGGCCACCAGCTTGTCATCGTGGACTCCTTTAGGAAAGAGGGCATAGGCTTCGGTATAGAAGGCAAGGTTGGACCGATCGACACCGGGAATGGCCCGGATTTTTTTCAGGAGGTTCTCCTGGTGGGCCAGGCTCCCATTTTCACCCTCTTCCGACTTCCCCTTTCCTTGGGCCATGAGACCCGGGGCGTCTTCCCAAAAATGGTAGGAGATATCGGCCTGGTTATCGCCCAAGGAGGCCCGATTCATGGTCGATTGGACCTGACCGATAAAGGCAGAGGAAGTAACGAAGAGGATGACGGAAAGGGCCAGGGAAAAGACGGTCGCCCTTTGGTGGCCCTTCTCCCGCTTCTGGTTCTTGACCGCCAGGCCGCCTTCCGGGCCGAAAAGCTTGGACCAAAATCCGGAGCTTTTGACTTGGCGGGCTTTAAGCTTGACATCCTTCTCCATCCTAAGGGCCTGGATGGGGGTCATCCTCATGGCCCGGCGGGCGGGGAGGAAGGCGGAGATGAGGGCGGTCAGGATGCAGAGGAGGGCGGCCAGGAGGAGGGGGGCTAGGCTGATGACCGGCTCGATTTGGATGGTCCGGCCCGGGAGGACATAGGCAAGGTCCGGAACCATGGACCGGGCAAAATCGAAAGCCAGAAAGAGGCCCAGGTAGCCCAAAACTGCCCCTAGCAGGACTGCCGGCAGGCTGACGACCAGCCCCTCATAGAGGATAGACATGAGGATTTGCCGGTTGGTGGCCCCGATAGACCGGAGCATGCCGTACTGGCGGGTCCGCTCCATGACGGAGATGGAGAAGGCGTTGTAAATTAGGCTGATGGTGGCCAGGGCGATGATGACGATGAGGATGGTTGCCAGGGTCCAAATGGCTCGGGCCAAGGGCGAGGAGGCCACGCTTCCCTGGGTTTGGAGGAGGAATTCATGGAAGGTGATGAACTTCAAGTTCCCGGGCAGGTTCTTGTTCACCTGGTCCCAGCCCTGACCGGTGTCCATGGCCTGGCTAATTAGTTTCTCCCGGTCCTGATAGTCCCTGATGCCCTGGGCCTGGTCTTCAAAGGTGAAGAGGACCATGGAGGGCCCCTCCGCCTTTCCCCGGGTCAGGGCCGTATAGGCCGGCATGGAAACCGGCTCCAGATCAAAGGAAAGGCGTTGGTAGGTCCCCACCACCGTGAAGGTCATGGGCCGGGTTTGGACGAGTTTTTCATGGTCCGGACGATAATCAAGAGCTTCCCGAGCCATATCGTTGATGGCCAACTGGCCATCGACTTCTCTTTTCCCCACGTCCAGGTGGAGGGTCTGGCCCAAGTCAAAGGTCACACCTCCATTGGTCTTGAGGTGGTCGGGAAGGAGGATCTCCCCCTCCTTTTCCGGCATCCGGCCACTGGTGAGGTTGATGGCAGCCAAATTCGGGGCTTCTTTGTCAATGGAAAAGATCTGGAGGTAGGGCTTGTATTCATTGGTTGACCCGATGTCGGCAAAGCCCACTTCCTTCCAGACGGAGACCTTCCCCTGGTTGGGGACCTTTCGGGCCTCCTCCACCTCCTGGTCAGTCAAATTGTGCCAGTAACCGTGGTAGGCACCTTCGCTTTCCACAGTGACCCGTTCAAAAAATTTCTGTCCGGAGTGGCCGCCCAGGGTGACTGCCGTCAGCATGATCATGGAGACGGTGATGCCCAGGATGGTGACCAGGGTCCGGGTCCCGTTCTTTTTCAGACTCCGCCGGGTGAAGGCAAATAAAGCGTTCATTGTCTCCCCCTTACCTGTTCATCCCGGATGATGAGACCGTCTTCAATGGAGAGGATCCGGTCGGCCTGGAGGGCAATGGACTCATCGTGGGTGATGACCAAAAGGGTCTGCTTGAAGGTCCGGTTGTAGTACTTCAGGAGTTCAATGATGGCCTGGGAATTTTTAGAATCCAGGTTCCCGGTCGGCTCATCGGCCAAAACAATGGAAGGGGCATTCATGAGGGCCCGGCCGATGGAAGCTCGCTGCTGCTGGCCTCCGGAGAGCTGGTTGGGGAGGGCGGCCCGACAGTTTTCCAGGCCCAGGGTCCGAATCAGGTCTTCCAGGCGGTCCCGGTTGATGGCCCTCCCGTCCAGGGTGACCGGAAGGGTCATGTTCTCTTCCACGGTCAGGACCGGAATGAGGTTGTAGAACTGGTAGACCAGGCCCACCTCCCTCCGGCGGAAGATGGCCAGGTTTTTATCGTTTTGCTTGTAGACGTCTTGACCGTTAACATAGACCTTGCCGTCGGTCGGCCGGTCCACCCCGCCGAGGGCGTGGAGGAGGGTGGACTTCCCGGAGCCCGATGGACCGATGATGGCCACAAACTCCCCCTTGTTGACGGAAAAAGAGACCCCGGCCAGGGCCTTGACCAAGTGGGGCTCCTTCCCATAGGTCTTGGTCAGGTTTTCAACACGCAATACTTCCATAAATTTCCTCCTTTATGCGGAAATGATCTTCTTGGATAGTTGTAATTCATGATCTGAATTTATGATAAAGGAGGAAAGTGACATCTCGGTGACAGTGCCGAAATAAATCTTCCTAAATGAATTATCCCTGGAATTGGGGAATTCCAGGGATAATTCGTCTTTCTTATTTATGCATTTATGGCTTTAAGGGATCCTCAATAAAGCGAAAGTCACCGGTTCGATTATTAAATTCCAGGTAGCGGTTGGTCTCGGTTCGAAAAATATATCCACCCCTGTAAAGAAGGCTCTGATTGGGGAAATAGCCTTGATTATCGGTTTCAATGTTTTCCCTGACCTCTCCTTGGATCTTTTCCTTGGCTTCAGGAATCGTGTAATTCGGCTTCAAAAACAGAAAAGCCAGGATCAACAACAGGGTGATGAATCCGTAACCCAGACTGGCCCGCTGATCTTTCTTTTGGAAAAGCCCGATAACAAGCATGACCCCAAAGGTGATAAAGGGGGGCATTAGGACATCGTAGGCATAGAGAAAGATATCCAGAACGATGAGGATAGCTATGGCAATAATGCATAAAACTTGAATCACCTGCTGAGGTTTAGTATTGCCCTTGGGCTTCTGCGATGAGTACATTGATGACCACCTCCTTCAATTGAGAATTCACAATCTACAATACTTGTCTGGGAATTAAACCACTGACTTATAAAAACGAATCCGGAAAAGGGCGCCATCCTGGTTCTCCGCCTGGATGGTCCCGTTTTGAGCGGTGATGATGGCCCGGGAGAGGGCCAGGCCGATCCCGATGGAATTTTCACTGGCCCCCTTTCCTTTATAAAAGCGGTCGAAAAGGTAAGGGAGGTCCTCGCTATCAAAACCTGGCCCGTCATCCCGGATGGTAATTTCCGTGTAGAGGGTGTTTTCCATACCCCGGACTTGGAGTTTTCCCCCGGCCGGGGTGTGTTCCAGGGCATTTTTGATGAGGTTTTCCAGGGCCTCCAGGGTCCACCGGTAGTCCCCTTCAAAGGAGGCTTCCTCGACCTCCAGGTCCAGGGAAACGCCCTGGACGTCCAGGGGGATTTCAAAGGACCGAACCGCCTCATCCAGGAGGGGCCGGAGGGGAACGGTGGTTTTCTCGAAGCGGACGGTCCCGGCATCGATCTTGGACAGCTTGAGGAGGGATTCCACCAGCCACTCCATCCGCCGACATTCCTTGGACATTTTTCGGACCAGGTCCCGCCGCTTATCCTCGGTCAGGTCGGGGTCCTTGAGGAGTTCCATCTGGATAAAGAGGACGGTCAGGGGAGTCCGGAGCTGGTGGAAGATGTCTTCGATGGCCTCCTTGAGGACCAGCTTATCCTCCTGGAGCTGGTCCTTTTGCTCATGGAGCTTGATCAAGAGCTTGCGGATCTGGCTTTCCAGGATGGGGACCTCCCCCTCCTCCGCATCGGATAGCTGGGGGACTTGGTCGGCATAGAGAGCATGGTCAAGCTTCTGGGCCAGGTCGGCCAGGTCCCGGTAGTGCTTGATGCTGAAAGAGAGGTGGAGAATGGCCACGAAGGCCGAAGTCAGGAGGAAGGGGAGGAGGGCTTGGGATCTCGTGGCCACCAAAACCAGGGCCATGGCCATAAGACCGGCCAGGGAAAGGAAAGCTTCACGGCGAATATCTTTGTTTTTCATGAGCCCTCCTAGTCCATCCGGTAGCCGATGCCCCGAACGGTGGTGATGATCTTGGGGTTCTTGGGGTCTTCCTCCAGCTTTTCCCGGAGGCGCTTGATGTAGACCGAGAGGGTGTTGTCGTTGACAAAGTCACCCGCCAGGTCCCAAATATCCTCCAAGAGCTGGCTCCGACGGAGGACCTGACCCCGGTTGGCTAAAAAGGTCTCCAGGAGGCGGTATTCCAGGGCCGAAAGTTCCTCTTCCTTTCCCTTGCGGGTGATGGTCCCCCGGTCCAGGTTGACCAGGACGTCTTGAATTTGGAGGGTCTCCCCCCTCCCCTCCCGACGGAGGACATTTTGGATCCGGGCCAGGAGCTCCCGGGGGCGGAAGGGCTTGACGATATAGTCATTGGCCCCCTCCTCAAAGGTCCGGACCAGGGTTTCCTCCTCATCCTGGGCGGTGAGGAAGATCCCGGGAACCCCCATGGTCTTGGCGGCCTCCAGGACCCCGAAACCGGTCCCGTTTTGGAGGGAGATGTCGATCAGAAGGAGGTCAAAGGGCTCTTCCTTGAGCCGGAGGCGGGCCTCCCTCTCTCCCCCGACGGCCACGACAAGGAAGTCCTTCCCAGTCAGGTATTCCGTCAGGGAGGACACGATGGCCCCATCATCTTCAACCAGTAGAATTTTATCCATGCTGCCCCCTTTCTTCCTTTTAGTGTAGCGGATTGGCTTTTTCCTGACAAGAAAGACCGGCCCCCTGGCCCTGACCGAAAAATCATGTAATATAATAAGTAGAAGAAAGGATGAGTGGAGTCATGAAAATCTGTAACTACTGCGGGAATACCAGCGACGACGGGGTGGAACTTTGTCCCTCCTGTGGATCCGGCGACTTTTCCTATCGCTGCAACCAGTGCGGCACCGTCTTCTCCTCCCCCCATTGCCCCCAATGTGGCTTAAAGGCGGGAGCAAAGTCCAGAACCTGTCCCCGCTGTGGGAGTGAATACTTCACCAAAGCCTGCCCTCAATGCGGCTACACCACCGGCCAAGGGATCTACACCCGGTCCAGTGACCCTTATCCCAAGACGAATTCGTCCCCGTCAAAAACTGCAGCGAGCCGAAAATCCCCAGCCGCTCCCCAGGCCAAGCGCCATAGACTTGGGATCACCTTTTTGTGGATCCTGGGCTGGATCTTCCTCTTCCCCCTCCCCTTGACCATCCTGATCCGGCGGAATAAGAAAATCCAAGCCTCCCGCCCCCTCCGAGTCCTATCCACAGTGGTCCTGGTCGTTCTCTGGGCCGTCTTCCTCATGGCCGCCTGGGGACAATATCTCGTTGACCATCCGAGATAATTAGCTCGTCTTCGGCGGAATGGACGGAGAAACCCTGATAATTTGGAGAATTTCAAGATCATCAGGGCCAGGGGCCCTGACAATTCGCTCAATCACAAGAAAGTCAGGGCTAAAAAAAGCCCTGATAATTCTGCAAATCGCAAGAGTATCAGGGAAAAAACCCTGCCAATTTGCCAAATCTCAAAAAAAGCAGGGTGAAAAAGGGCCCTGATTTTTTGTCAGATAACTATAATATCAGGGTTGAAGGCCCTGATAATTACCTTGATTTAGGGAATATCAGGGTCAAAGAATCCTACGGAGACAAGCAAGCTGATGAGTTCAGAGCCCAAGGCAAAAGCCACCGCCGCAGGCGACTTGCCCTTGACAGTCCAAGGGCAAAATTCGCTAGAATGAAATAGCCGACGGGGAAGGAAGGGAAATTGTTGAGTTCGTCGCCGTCGGCGAAGGCAGAAAAGCGAATTTTGTCCTGCCGTCAAGGGTGGCTTCCCTGGCTATCGGCAAATATGAGTTCCGGCCAGGGTAAAGGCTCCCTGGCTCCTGGCGGAATCAAACTCCAGCCAGGGCGGTGCTGCCCTGGCTCATGGCGGATTTGAGCCCCAGCCAGGGTAAAGGCTGCCCTGGCTCATGGCAGATTTGAGCCCCAGCCAGGGCGAGGCTACCCTGGCCAACAGCAAATATGAGCTCCAGCCAGGGCGGGGCTACCCTGGCTCATGGCAGATTTGAGCCCCAGCCAGGGCGGGGCGACCCTGGCTCATGCCGAATATGAGCCCCAGCCAGGGTAGAGGCCCCCTGGCTCATGCCGAATATGAGCCCTAGCCAGGGCACCGGACCCTCCACCTGCCGAATGTCAGCACCACCCCCACAAAAAAAAGAGCCGCCAGCGCGGCTCTTTTTCTTTTCCTTAGTTTTCCCGGCGGATTTGCCCGCGGTCTTCCAGGTCTTGGAGGATTTTCTGATAGAGTTCCTCATTGATCTTGAATTTGAAATGGTAGACCAGGTAGCCGGCGATGATGAAGACCAGGGGGATGCCGATGAAGACCAGGCGGATGACCATCTGGCCGCCGGCATCAATGGATTGGGCGGCCTCGGCCCCCTGCTTGATGCCGGAGAGGACCAGGGACAGGGAGACAATCCCCATGGAGAGGGCCCCGCCAATCTTGTTGATCAGGGGCTGGACGGAGAGGGTGATGGACTCATTCCGGCTCCCCAGCTTCCACTGGCCGTACTCCACAGTGTCCTCGAGGAACATGAGCATGAGGAGCTGGATAAAGGCCTCGCCCACAAAAAGGAGGAGGGCGGCACCCAAAAGGACATAGAGGGAGGTTTCAGCGAAGACCATGATGAGGTAGGCGACGACGACCAGGATGGTGGAGAATTGGTACATCTGCCGGCGGGTCCGCCCCTTGGAGACGACCGGGAAGATGAGGAGGGCGCCGATTTGAGCCACGCCAACAACGGCAGCCAAGACAGGATAGAGGTCCTGGTCACCGAAGACGTACTGCATGTAATAAATGGAGACGGTTGTGGTGGTGACGTAGCCCACGGTAAAGAGGGACATGGCCAGGGTGGTCCAGAGGAGCTGGTCGTTTCCCGTCAGGATCCGCCACATATCCTTGAGGCCGGTCTTTTCTTCCTGGCGCTGGAAGAGCTGGGGCTTTTCTTTGACGCCCAGGAGGGGGAAGAGGTGGAAGAGTAACATGAGGGCGGTCACGGTTAAGGCGACGGTGAACCAGGCCTGGGGGGTGTTGCCCAGGGCAGAGGTGACGGGCTGCCAGGCGATCATAATGGTGAACATGCCCAGGTTGGCGAAGATCCGGGCGCAGGCTCCCATCTTCTCCCGGACCTTGGGGTCAAGGCTGAGGGAGGGGAGCATGGACCAGTAGGCGATATCATTGAGGCCGAAGAAGAGGTCCCAGCCCAGGTAAGCGATGGCGAAAATCAGGGGAAAGAGGAAGTTCCGGAAGCCGAAGTCATAAAAGAGGATGAGGTAGCAGGCGGCGGCTCCCAAAGCCCCGACCAGCATGGGCGGCTTGAACTTCCCGTGCTTGGAGTCGATGTTGTCCACGATCAGGCCCATTAGGGGGTCATTCAGGGCATCAAAGACCCGGAGGATGGTAAAGACCAGGCTGGTGGCAATAAAGATCTCCCGAGGGAGGTTGAGGATGTTGGATAAATAATAAATCAGAGCATTGGCCTCAAAGGCGTAGAACATATCCCGACCCAGGGTTCCTGCTCCAAAGAAGACCATATTCCGTCGGTCCTGGGCGGACATTTTCCCCTCGGATTTGGCATTGGGTGTCTTCCTACTCGTTGTCATTGGATTCTCCTTCCACTTCTCCCTCCCCCTCGGGAAGGGCTTGGATGGTGTACAGTTGAGCCCCGTAGTCCCCCCAGAGGCGGAGCTTCTTATCATAGCCCGACCCCTTGAACTGGTCGGGGAGGAAGATCCCCTCCCTGAGGGCCCGGCCGGTCATTCGGCCTTCAAATTCCCCTTCATCCAGAGCCATATGGCGGCCGGCGATGGCAACCGGGAGGGAGTCCCCCTTGAGATAGGGCGGGAGGACATAGTTGAGGAGGTGGCCGAAACGGGCAAGTTGGCACTTCTGGGGACGGGACCGGACCATATAGGACAGGTCCGGGTCAAGTTGGGACACTTTGAGACGGTCGTAGGCGGGCCCGGCATGGTCTAGGTGGCGCTGGGCCATGAGGACCACCCCCTCCCTCCGGTCCGGGGAAAGGATGGCAAAGCCCTCCTGATGGTCCGGGAGGTCATCCCTCCGGTGGAAGGTCCCCCTCTGGAGGAGGGACCGGTGGTCCTTATAAAAGGCCGTCTGGGCCCGGATGGCCTTCTTGTCCACCGGACTCAGCCGGCCCAGGTCCAGCTCATAGCCCAGGACTCCCATAGCCGCTACGTTGAACCGGGTGGACAGGGGTGTCTGGCGGAGGGTCTGGCTGTGGGGGGCGGCTGAAACATGGCAGGAGATGGTGGATTGGGGATAGAAGTAGGACAGGCCCTTCTGTATAGTCAGCCGCTCCACCGGGTCTGTATCGTCCGAAGCCCAGATCTGGGCCGCATAGGCCAGCATGCCCAGGTCAAATCGGTTACCTCCGGATGAGCACATCTCCAAAAGAACCTGGGGGTGGGTCCCGAAAATCCGGTGCAGGATCTGGTAGAGGCTGAGGATGTAGCGGTGGGCCAGTTCTCCGGCCGGACAAGTGGGGCTGAAGAAGTCCGCCATATGCCGGTTCATATCCCATTTGATATAGGAGATGGGGAGGCGGTCCAGGAGGCCATTGACCTGGTCCACGATATAGTCCTGGACCTCAGTCCGGGTCAGGTCCAAAAGGAGCTGGTGGCGGCCCAGGATGGGCGTCCGGTCAGGGCTTTGGATGGCGTAATCGGGATGGGCCCGGTAGAGGTCGCTATCCGGGTTGACGCTCTCCGGCTCGACCCAGAGGCCGAAGTCCATGCCCAGGTCCCGGACCTTCCTTGCCAGGCGGTCCAGGCCGCCCGGAAGTTTCTTCGTATCCTCGCTATAGTCGCCCAGGCCGGCGGTATCCGACTCCCTTCCCTGGAACCAACCGTCATCCAGGACCAGGAGTTCCATGCCCAGGTTCCTCCCTTCCTTGGCCAGCTTGAGGAGGGAGGCTTCAGAAACCCGGGGGCCCATGGCCTCCCAGCTGTTGATGGCGATGGGCCGGTCCCGGTCCTGCCAGGCCTCGGGAATAATCCTCTTGTTAATGAAGCGGTGGAAGTGGTCGGACATCCCTCCAAAGCCCCGATCCGTGGTCGTCATCACCGCCTGGGGAGATTCAAAGGTCTCCCCTGCCCTAAGGGTCCAGGAAAAGCCCTCAGGGTTGATCCCGGACTGGACCCGGTAGAAGTGGTGGGGGCTTTCCTCCACCGAAGCATAGTGGTTGCCCGAATAGATGAGGTTGAAGCCATAGACCCGGCCTTGACCCTCCCCTGCTCCCTTCTCATAGAGGGCAAAGGCGGGATTGACCCGGTTGGAGGAGGCCCCGGTCAGGGAGGCCTGGACCGTCCGGCCTACATCCAGCTTCCGGAAGACGGGGTGGGCCTCCCGGTTCCAGGTCCCGGTCAGGTTGAGGAGGCCATAATCCCGGCCCGGGAGGTCCATCATGGTGGACATGACCTTATCCAGAACCACGGGCTCCTCCCCCCGGTTGATGAGGCGGACCCGCCGTCCGATGACATCCTCATCAGGAAAGAGGGTAAAGACCAGGTCCAGGTCCAGGGGTCGGGCGGCCTCCTTCATGTGGATGACCAGGCTTTGGGCCCCCTCCCCCCTTCCGGAGGGAAGGCCCTTCATGGGACAGGCCCCCTCCAGAATCTCATGGCTGTCATAGAGAAATTCGTTGGTAAAAGCCGAATCCGAAAAGCGGACTTCCAGGGGTGGCTCGCGGAAGTCCCCCCGGCCCAGGCCCGACCAGGCCAAGGGCTCATGATCAGGGAAATTTCCCTGATCATCTTCCAACTCCGTCCCATAGGTCAAGAGGGGGTGGAAGCGGAGGAAGGGAGCATCCAAAAGGGCCACCGGTCCCCCATAATGGACCATCTCCAGCCGGCCCGATTCGTTGATATGGAGGACCATGGCCGTCTCCCGGCCGGCCAGTCGAAAGTAGCCGTCTTGAACATCAATCATCCCTGCCTCCTTTCCGGTCAGCTTCCCTGATCGGGATCGCCATCAATGCCGCCTCATAGGGGCGGAGGATCTCCCCGACCCGGCCCTCCTCATAGGACGAAAAGAGGCAGGGGCCGGACAGATAAGCCCGGGAAGGCTTGGCCGAGAGGTTGATTTGGAAGAGGAGACCCTCCCCTCCCTCTGTCCTCCGCTCGAAGGCCCAAACCGACCCCTTCTGATCAAGCTCATGGAAGTCCCCTTCCAGGAGGGGGGCTGACCCCTTCCGGAAAGCCAGGAGGCGGCGGTAGAAGTGGAGGAGGGAGTCGGGATCTCTTTCCTCCTCGGCCACATTGCAGGTCACATGGTTGTGGTTGATCCCCAGCCAGGGCTTTCCCGTGGTAAATCCGGCCCCGGCCTCCCCCGACCACTGCATGGGGGTCCGGGCATTGTCCCGGCTCTTGGCCTGGATGACCTTCCAATAGAGGCCCCGGGGAAAATGAGCCTTCCGGATGATGGACCAAACCTGGCGGGATTCCACATCCTCCACCTGGTCCATGGAAGTGAAGTCGAAGTTGGTCATGCCGATCTCCTGGCCCTGGTAGATATAGGGGGTTCCCCGTAGGGAGAGAAGGAGGAGGGCCAGGGCCTTGCCGGATTCCCGGGGATAGGCCTCGGGGTCGCCGAAGCGGGAGAGGGACCTGGGCTGGTCGTGATTTTCAAAGTAGACCGTGTTCCAGGGGAGGGCGGCCTGCCACTTGGCCAGGACCTTGAAAAAGCGTTTGGGCGAAAAGGAACGCGGAAACCACTTGACCCCAAAACAGTCAGTCTCCATGTGCTCAAAGGCAAAGACCGCCGAGAGCTCCTCCCGGTCGGGGTCGGTCAGGCGATGGGCCTCCTCCGGGTCCACGAAGACCGTCTCCCCCACCGTATAGGCCTCATGTGACGCCCAGATCTTTTGATGAAAGTTCTTAAGGAGGACGTGGAGGCCGGGCCGGGAGAGGTAGAACTCGCTCCCCCGGAGGACCGGGCGGAAGGCCCCATCCTCCAGGCTGTCTTTATGGATAATGTTGATGACGTCCAGGCGGAAGCCCTTGACCCCCTTGTCCAGCCAGAAGGTCATGACCTCCTCCATAGCTTCGACTACCAGGGGATTCCTATAGTTGAGGTCGGCCTGCTCCTTGGCAAAGAGGTGGAGGTAGTATTCTCCCCTCTCCTCGACATATTCCCAGGTGTCCCCACCAAAAAACCCGGTCCACTTGTTGGGCTTCTTTCCCCCCTTGCCGGGCCGCCAAATGTAAAAATCCTTGTAGGGCTCCTCCCCCTTAATGCTCTTTTGGAACCAGGGGTGGTCGGTGGAGGTGTGGTTGATGACCATGTCCATGATGATCCCTATCCCCCGCCGGTCCGCTTCAGCCACCAGGCGGTCAAAGTCGGCCATGGTCCCGAAATCAGGGTGGATAGCGTAGTAGTCGGAGATATCATAGCCATTATCGTAGTTGGGCGAAGCGTAGAGGGGGGAAATCCAAAGGAGGTCCACCCCAAGCTTCTCCAGATAATCCAATTTGCTGATGATGCCCGGAATATCCCCGATACCGTCCCCATTGGAATCGCAAAAACTCCGGGGGTAGATCTGATAGATCACCTTGTCCTTCCACCAAACTTGGCCCATATTATCCTCCTTTTTCTCCAAACTTGCCTTTCTATTATATCAAAAGGAAGAGACCGGGAAAGCGATTACGGAAAAGCGGATAAAAAAAGCCCCCGACCGAAAAAGGGTCGAGGGGCTGGTGGTATTTCTCTACTCAGTTGGACTTGGTCTTTCTCTGCTTTGCTCTACTTACCAGGAAAATGGCCAGGCTTGAAAGGAGGAGAAGAGAGGCCCAGAAGAATACCCCACTGTTATCTCCCGTGTTGGGCGTCTTTGACTTACTCGGCGTCGTCGGCTTATCCGGAGTCGCCGGCTTGTTTGGAAGCTCTTTCAAAGGTTTGCGGGTATTGGTGACGTCGTAGCCCTTAACTTCCGATGTATAGTTCTCCACCGGATCCTCAGCGATGGTGTAGGTAATTTCCTTCCCTTTCTCAAACTTGGGCAGGTCGCTAAAGGTCCACTTCCATCCCTCTTTTTCGGTGACCTTCCGACTATCCTTTTCTACTCCATTGGCCAGAAGACGGATGGTGATGGATTCCGGACGCTTGCCGTCCACATTGTCTCCATCTTCCCAGGTCTTCTTCCCTTCAATCTTGATCTTTTCCGTCTTATAGGTATTGGTGACTGTGAAACCCTGGCTTTGGTTGCCGGTGATGGCCGCCTCATAGCCCTTCGTGGTCTCCACTTCCCTGACGGTATATTGGATTTCTCTTCCATTCTCTGTCTTCAGCAGATCACCAAAATACCCGGACCACCCATTCTCCGCATTCAGAACCAGGCTTCTCCCGGTGTCTTTCCCATTGGCCAAAAGTTGAATGGTAACGGATTCCGGACGTTTGTTATCCCGGTTATCCTCATCCACCCAACGCTTGGCAACAGAGATGGTCCTCTTGACCGGCACGACAACAACAGGCGGCGTTTTGGGCTTGTATTCGTTGGTAAATGTGGCCGTTTTCGCATAATTCTGAGCAAGAGATCGGTAATCGAATCCGTTCTCATTTTTTATCTCATTCTGATAAAACTCATTGGCCTCATCCAGATTGTTAAAGATCAGCATATTATTCAGTGCGGGGATGAAATCAACAATTTTAACCTCATTATTAGGAATAAAAGAAGATCCTTCAGCTTGTCTCTCTTTCAAAAGATAGCGATGGACTTGATAGATCTCTCTCCTATTATCATCATAATCAATGTCATACGAACCGCCTGATTCAGAGTCATAAGTTGATTGCGCAATATCTTTCAACTTTTTAACCATATCATCATTCTCATGGGGCAGTAAAAGACCCTTGGACAAAGAAATATAATTCCCCGAGGAGTCCTTTTCCTGGTGAGTAATCAGTGGTTTCTTATAGGTATAGGGGAAATAATTCACGGCTCTATTTTGACCCAGTTTGAATTGTTTTGAATAACTGAAGCTGTCGAAGTCATACTCCCAAAGACATTGACCGCCCTCCTCATAACTTCCCGGGCTCTCCTTATTCAGGTCAGGAAAGAAAAAGAGTCTCCATGCAATGGTGTCTTCCGGCCAAGTGTTTGAAATACCGTTTTTTTCATCCTCTTTTCTTTGGGCCATCTCATCTTTGGTTGGTTTTCGAGCAATGGCGGTTTCTCCCTGATCGCTGGAGGTCATCACTCCCCAATCATATTTAAGAATATGATCGATCACTTCTTCTCCAAGCTTTTCATTTCCAAATCTCTGATCGATAAGATCGGTGAGAACGGGGTCATAGTTATCGCTCTCTCGAAAACTCACATGGCTGAAAGGAATAAACAAGGCACTATCAAGCAATTTCCCTTCATTGATCCGATAAGCCCTATTCCTGTCCTCATCGGTAAAAGTGTTACCAATTCCATACTTTGTTTCTTTTCCCTTCGACTCCTTTTCCGTTGCCGAAATGGTCCAAAGGTCAAAATCAAAATCCGCATTAGGAATTGCTTTTCGGTCAGGGGCATTCCTCATATCGATCTTTTTCTCGTACACAAAATTAGCCGTGAAAAAATCAGGAACCGCTACATTGTCCACCATCAAATCTGCCTTGACCTCCGGTTCTGCCAACGGCGTAACAGCCAGCAGGCAGGCCAGGACCAGGGATAGGATTATTCCCGGTACTTTTCGAAACCTAGACTTTGACATGACACACTCCTTTTGTTTTTCGTTCCCGCCAACTTAGGTCGTATCTACTCTCCAAACCTAATTATTCAATAAATCCTTCCAATAGTGAAAATATATATAATTCATCATAAGCTATAAAAATCAAGGTGTAAACCCTTTCTCCATAGTGACCCTCTCTCTTTCTTTCTCGAGTCGTAGTACAATAAACGTAATCCATGGCTTCTTCTGTGTTTTTGTTGCTACTAACACTCTAACAGATTAGCCGTAGATTTTTTACATTTCATTTTACAACTCACAAGACTTCCCTAATAATTATTTATTTTCCAAAATCCCCCTTTTGAACTACCCACATACTCAATTATTTTTTCATCTGAAAGAATCTTTAAATCCCTCCTGATCGTTCTTTCAGAAACATCAAACTCTCTTGATAACTCATAAGCAGTGATTTTACTGTTTGATCTAAGAACCGTTATTATTTTTTCACGTCTTTCATCTGGTGTTATTCTTCCATCCTCATTTTGGGTGACATTTTGAGTGTCATTTTGGGTGACATTTTGAGTGTCATAAATTAAATTTCTCAAAGATGTCATGAAAAATGATTCCGATGATTTGAATTTTGGCTTAAGTTCTTCCCTGTAATTATCCATTGCTTTATAGGCCTCAATAATCTTTCTAAGCCCGGAACCACGTCTCTCCATTAAATACATTCTTGCAAATAAATCAGCTATAATTGGGTTTCTTCTTACAGAAGATACCGTTAAAGGATCAAGATTCTGTATAACAGAGCCATCATACATCCCACCAGGAGAATATATTTCTAACCGATCATCGAATATATCGACATGAACTTCACTACCTATAATAGAATAATCTCTATGAATCAAGGCGTTTACCAATGCTTCCTGAACTGCCCTTTCCGGATATTCCAGATATTCTATTCTATATACTGGACCCTTCTTCCACATTGTCTTCGAATTTCTTTTTATAAAATCAAAACTTGCCATTAAAAGGTAGATGATGTTCCCTTCAAATTCCTTATCATCTAAAGCATCCATTCTGAGATTTGACTTAGTGAGCCCATTCCATCTTGTACAAAATACCCTTGACTGATAGACTTGATAACCGTCTGCGAACAGAGCTCCCGCTATAGTGAGATTTCCCTCATCATTAACAAGGCCGAAAGATCTTAAATCTTTTTCTTCGAAAGCAATGCCAGTTCTTTCCTTGTATTGACCGATAAGTTCTTTAAAAGTCACATCTTCTAAATTTTTCTTTGACTGTAATGAGTCATAGCTGATATGTTCTCCCTTAAGAGATAAGTTAAAAAGGTCGATCCTACTTGCAGGAACACTTTGATTGCCGATCCTTTTATAAGCTATTCTAGATCCTCCATCTACAACAAAAAATGGTGTATTTTTCCCAGCAAATATAGTCAAGATCAAAATAACTTTTCCTTCAATCTCCTTTATTTCCATATTGAATTCTGGATTCGGATCTGTTTTCATTTTTATGATTTCACTAATATCTTCGGAATCTTTTCTATAATCTTTAAGTCCTATGACTGTATTATCTTCTTTGACCCCAAAAATTAATTTACCACCCCTACCATTCGCAAATGCTGAAACAGATTTTAACCACGATTTTGGTTTTTTTACTTCTAATTGCTCTTTTTTATCATAAAGATTTGTTTCTCCAAGGCAATCTGCTAACTTCAAAGTATTCCTCCAGTAGTATCAGGTCCCCAATCGATGCTTCTCGAATCCCCCTTATTGGCTCAATTTTCAAGCCCACATAACTATCTAAATTTTAACGATAAAATAATATAGGTTCAAGCTTTACACCGTCCGATATGAATCCGTTTTCCAAAGATCTGTCTCTTTTAAAGCTCGCAGAAATAGAAAAACCGATGGTGACCAAAATCACCATCGGTTTTTCTATATTCAAATGATTCACTGGATTTCATTTCTCCGGGATCGGGCCACATACCCGGTCAAAGCTACCATGGCCAGGAGGAAGGTCATCAGGAGGTAAACGAGGGGAAGGAGGTTCATGAGGACTGCAGTCAGGGAGCCGATGACAACAATCCCGGAAGTTACTACGGTTTGAAGGGAGGTCATGGTGAGGGCAATCCTCTCCTCATTGACATGGTTCATGATATAGGCGTAGAACTTGGGGCCGATGGCTCCGGAGGCCAGGGAGATCAGGAAGATGGAGGCAAAGGTGCCATAGATTGACCCCATGAGAAGGAAAACATAGATGAGGACACCGGCAAAAGAAGCCCAAAGAACTTCCTGGTAAAGGGAGAGTTTCTTGAAAAGATTCATGGCCAGGATAGACCCCAGCATCTGTCCTGCCATCAGCAGGATGGGAAAGAGGGCCAGGGTTTGGGTGGCGGACCCGATGACGAAGCCTTCTTTTTCTTTCATGGTGATCACGAGGAAGTTGTTGAGACCGGATAGGATCCCATTGATGAGGGCGATGATGATGAGGAGGTTCATGAGGTTGGGGAGCGAGCGGAATTCCTCAAAGGAGGCCTTGACTCGCTTGAAAAAGCTGCTTCCCTCAGCCTGGCTCTTTTGGGGGGCGGGGAGGGGGTTGTCGATCAGGAGCTGCCGGAGTCCGGGCAGGATGCGGAGCAGGATGAGGGCCGACATGAAAAATGTCCCGGCATTGATCAGGGCAATTTGGCGGTAGGTGAAGATAGTCAGGAAAAGGGATCCCGAGGTTAGGAAGATCATGCGGGAGCCGGAAAAAAGGGCCTGGCGGAAAGAACTGGCCCCCTCCCTCTCCTCCTTGGAAAGAACCCGGAGGGAGATGGGGATGAAGAGGGCCGACTCATACTGTCCGGCCAGGTCAGAGACCAGGTTGATGGCCGAAACCGCCATAGTCACCCAAAAAGCCACAGGGAAGGACATCAGGTGGAAGACCCCCAGATAGAGGACCGCCCGCAATAATTGGGTGACCAGGATGGCTCCGAGCTTATTTTCGGTTTGGTCGGCCCGATCCCCGCTGACCATATTGGTGATCATGGGGACCATCTCTGTCAAGGTGATGACGGACATGGCCAGGGTCGTCTGGGGAATATCCAACACATACCTCATCATGACCAAATAGAAGAGGGAATCCCCAAAATTGGAGATGAGGTCCGATAGGGTCAGGGCCATAAATAACTTGTTCGAGAATAATTGTCTCATGGTCAAGTCTCCTTGCTAAATAGATATGCAAGAAGTATAGCATGGAAAAAGAATCCTGACAGGGCTCAGTGGTTGTCCCAGCAAGAAATGTGGTTGAGAGAATCAACTGCAGGTTGTAGAGTTTGGCAACTTTAGGTGTGGCTGGTCAAGTAGTTTTGGACACTGCTTTACTTTTTAGGGTATTATCGCCACCCTTGACGGCGGTGGCTCCTGCCTCGGGCTCTGAACTCAATGCTTTTCCTCCTACTAACTCTTAGTGAAGCTCTCAGTAGTGCTTTGGTTTCAAATTATTTAGGGCCGAGGGCTTTCGGCTCCCCCTAAGATGGCAATGTCAGCAGAATAGAGGGAGCGCTCATTCCCCCTAGAGTGGGGATTTCTGTCGATCAGGGGGTGCCGCAATTCCCCCCAGAATGGGGATTTCAGGGGGTTAGGGGGAGCGGCGATTCCCCCTAGAATGGGGATTTCTGGGGACTAGGAGGAGTGGTGAATCCCCCTAGAATGGAGATACTGCCGGTTGAGGGGGCTCCACAGGGCCTCCCTTTCCCCCGGTTCCGCCGAATGAGGGGGCTCCACAGGGCCTCCCTGTCCTTCGATTACGCCAAAAGAGGGGGCTTCGCTTAACCTCCCTGTCCTCCAATTCCGCCAAATGAGGGGGCTTCGCGTTGCCCCCCTGTCCTCCAATTTCGCCAAATGAGGGGGCTTCGCGTTGCCCCCCTGTCCCCCAATTCCGCCAAATGAGGGGGCTAATGGAAGCCCCCCCTGTCCTCCAATTTCGCCAAATGAGGGGGCTTCGCTTGGCCCCCCTGTCCTCCAATTTCGCCAATTAAGGGGGCTCCACAGGCTCCACATGGCCGCACTGCGCCCGCAGCCCCCCTCCACGCCGCCCCTTCTCCCCCACATGGCAAATAAAAAGCACTCCCCGCCCAAGCGCATACAAATTCCGGAGGAATTTGTCTAAGCGCGGGCGGGGAGTGTCTTTTTAGAATACAGTGGATTCCCCTTTATAGACGATCCCTGTGGCCGCATCCACGGTGACGGTTTCGCCTTCTTGGATGGACCGGGTGGCATTGTGGGCACCGATGATGGTGGGCTTGCCATAGTGGAGGCCGACAATGGCGGCGTGGGAGGTGAGGCCTCCTTCTTCCACGATGACGGCGGAAGCTTGGTTGATGTAGGGGATGAGGTCGGCGCCGGTGAAGCGGGCGACCAGGATGTCTCCTTCCTGGAAGCGGCCTTCCAGGTCTTTGGCGGTCGAGCCGAGGACGGCCTTGCCGATGACGGATTTCTTTCCGATCCCCTGGCCCATGACCAGGATGTTGCCAATGGTGTGGACCTTGATCATGTTGGTTTCGGACCCGTAGCCGGAGGGGATGCCGGCGGTTAGGATGATTTGGTCGCCTTCCTTGACCAGTTGGGTCTTAAGGGCGGCATAGATGGACTGGTCGACCAGCTCATCCGTTGCCGGAGAATTGGGGGCCATCATGGGGGTGACGCCCCAGACCAGGGAGAGCTGGTGGTAGGTTTGGATATCCGGGGTAGCCGCAATGATGGGGATGATGGGCCGATATTTGGAGATTTGCCGGGCGGTGAAGCCGGATGAGGTGGCGGCGACAATGGCCTGGCAGACGATCTGCTGGGCGATCATGACGGTCGACCGGGCGATGGCCGATGAGGTGTTGGGCGAGACCCATGAGGACCGGTCAGAGATGGAGTTGAGGAAGTCCGGGGACTTCTCCACCGTCTCGGCGATCTGCCGCATCTGGCGGACGGATTCCACCGGGTACTTGCCGGCGGCCGTTTCGCCCGACAGCATGATGGCATCGGACCCGTCCAGGATGGCATTGGCCACGTCGTTGACCTCTGCCCGGGTGGGCCGGGGGTTCCGGGACATGGAGTCCAGCATCTGGGTGGCGGTAATGACGGGCTTGCCGGCCGTGTTGGCCATCCGGATGATCTTCTTCTGAACGATGGGGACGTCCTGGGTGGGGATTTCCACGCCCAGGTCGCCTCGGGCCACCATGATCCCGTCACAGGAATGGAGGATCTCCTCCAGGTTTTCCACCCCCTGGGCGCTTTCGATCTTGGCTAGGATCTGGATGCCCGACCCGCCGTTGTCTTCCAGGACTCGGCGGATTTCAATGACGTCGTCCGCTGAACGGATGAATGAGGCGAAGATCATGTCCACGCCGGCCTCGATGCCGAAGAGGATATCCGCCTTATCCTGTTCCGTCATGGCCGGGAGCTTGACGTTGGTGCCGGGGACATTGACCCCCTTGTGGTCGGAGATTTCTCCGTAGTTTTGAGCCACGCAGTGGATCTCGGTTTCCCCTTCCAGGGACTGGACCTGGAGTTCCACCAGGCCGTCGTCGATCAGGATCCGGGACCCCGGCTTGACGTCTTTAGGCAGGCCCTCATAAGTAATGGAGATGATGTCCTTGCTTCCTTCCACCTTCCGGGTCGTCAGGGTAATCTTGTCCCCTCGTTCCAGGTCGACAGCCTTGTGGTCTTTGAAGGTGCCTAGGCGGATCTCTGGGCCCTTGGTATCCAGGGCAATGGCCACAGGGACCTTCATCTCCTGGCGAAGTTTTTTGATGGTTTCGATTTTTTTTCGGTGCTCCTCATGGCTCCCGTGAGAAAAGTTCAGACGGGCCACATTCATTCCCTCATTGATGAGGGAGCGGAGGATGTCGGGAGACTCCGAGGCGGGGCCTATGGTACATACCACTTTGGTGTTTTTCATAGGAAGTCCTTTCTAGCTACTCACTCTCGTTGATGAAAAAACGGGGCCATCCGGCACTAGCTGGACAGCATGCCGGTCAGTTCATAGATGGACTCATTAAAGACGTGGGGAACCCGGACTGCCTCCGAAATAGGCATACGGAAAACCTCCTTGCCGTGGGACCCGATGGCCACTGCGGTCTCCCCATCCAAGAGGGCCTGGACCGCCTCGCTTCCCATGACACAGGCTAATTTGGCGTCAGTGAAGGAGGGGGATCCTCCCCGCTGGACATGGCCCAGGATAGTGATTCGGGTGTCCACCCCGGTGATTTCCCGTATGGTCTTCCCCATCTCATAGGGTTCCCCGACCCCTTCGGCCAGGACGATGATGTGGTGGCGCTTCCCCCGGAGCTTGCCCCGGAGGATCCGGTCGGTGATCATCTGGATGTCGAAGTCATGTTCCGGGACGATGACGGACTCTGCCCCGCCGCCCAAACCGGCATAGAGGGCGATGTCCCCGCAGTGGCGACCCATGACCTGGACGATGACGGCCCGAGCGTGGGAAGCGGAGGTGTCGCGGAGCTTGCCGATGGATTCGATGACGGTCTCGACGGCCGTGTGGAAGCCGATGGTGAAGTCGGTGTAGCCCAGGTCATTGTCGATGGTGCAGGGAACTGCTGCCGTCATAATGCCCAGCTTGGAGAGGGCTTCCGCCCCCTTCATAGACCCGTCTCCCCCCATGACGACCAGGCCGTCAATGCCGAAGCTCTTGAGGATGTTCCGGGCCTTTTCCTGGCCCTCCGGCCTGGTGAACTCTTCAGACCGGGCGGAACCCAGGATGGTCCCTCCCTTTTGGATAATATCCGCTACCGAGGAGACATTCATCTCATAGATATCCCCCCGCATGAGGCCCTCATAGCCAAAGCGGATCCCCTTGACCCGGACCCCCTTGCTGAGGGCGGTCCGGGCAATGGACCGGATGCAGGCATTCATTCCTGGAGCGTCTCCTCCAGAGGTGAGCATGGCAATGGTGCGCATTTGTCCTCCTTGATTTCCTTCTCTCTTCATCTCATCATTCCTCTTGTATTGTCCCTTATTTTTTTGAAATTTCCCCTCTCCTACTGAACCACCACTCCGTCAGGGCCCAGGACCTCCCGGAGGGCCCGGACCAGGTCATCGGTTCCGTCCACGGAAAACCTGGGGTCCATGGCCACAGCCTGGTCCCGATCGAAAAAGTAGATCATGACCGGGAGGTGGCCGGGATGGGCTAGCAGGACCTCCTTGATCTTTCGGTAGCCGGTCTTGTCCCGGGAATCCATCTTGAGGAAGACCCGACTCTTGGTCATCGCTTCAAGTGGGTAGGCATCCTCCACAATAAGCTGGATCTTGTCATTTTGGTACTGGAGACGGCCCACAAAGAGGAGGGGGGCATCCGTCACCAGCAAGCCTTGGGTCTTCCGGTAAATCCGGGGAAAGACCACCCCTTCCATGACCCCGAAGAAGTCTTCAAACTGGACGAAGCACATCTTCTCCCCCTTCTTGGTCACCAAGTCCCGCCGGCCCCGAAGGATGCCGGCCATCTTGACGAAACGGCCGTCCAAACTCCGGACCCGGTCCTCCTGGAGGACCTCCTCCATGGAAAAGGTCACATGGGGAGCAAAAATATCTTTATAGGGAGAAAGGGGATGGTCAGTTAAGTAAATGCCCAATACTTCTTTTTCATACCCCAAAAGCTGGTCTTTCGCATATTCCTTAATTTGTTCTTCCTCAGCCGGTGCCAGGTCCATCTCCTCAAAGAGGGAAACCTGACCGGCCAGGTTCCGCCGGCGGGAACCGACAACCGCATCCAGGGTCGTCTCCAAGTCCACCATGAGCTGGGACCGGTGGCGGCCGAAGTCGTCCATGGCCCCGGCCTTGATCAGACCCTCGACGGCCTTCCGGTTCATGGCATTTTTGTCCACGGCCAAGACCCGGCGGAGGTAGTCGTCCAGGTCGGTGTAGGTCCGGCCGTCCCGGATCTTTCCCTCCACCGTGGCATCCACCAGGGCCTTGCCCACCCCCTTGATGGCCAGGAGGCCGAAGCGGATCTTCCCTTCTTCAGCGGTAAAGGGGCCCATGGAATAGTTGACGTTGGGACCCAGGATCGCGATCCCCATCCGCTGGCTTTCCCGGAGGTAGAGAGCCATTTTATCATAATCCCCCATGACGGAAGTTAAAAGAGCCACCATATATTCCGTGGGATGGTAGTACTTGAGGTGGGCAGTCTGCATGGCTACATAGGCATAGGCCACGGAGTGGGACTTGTTGAAAGCGTATTTGGCGAACTCGATCATCTGGTCGTAGATTTGGTTGGCAATGTCGGCCGGGATTCCCTGGCAGACACAGCCGGGAACAGGATCCCCCTCGGCCAGGCTCGCCCCCTCCCCATCCAGGTTTCCATAGATGAAGGTTTTTCGGTTCTCCTCCATGACGGCCATCTTCTTCTTGGACATGGCCCGGCGGAGGTTGTCGGCTCCACCCAGGGAGTAGCCGGCCAGCTGCTGGACCACCTGCATGACCTGTTCCTGGTAGACGATGACCCCATAGGTCGACTTGAGGATGGGCTCCAGCTTGGGATGGAGGTAGTGGACCTTGGCGGGGTCATGACGGGCGGCCACATACTGGGGGATGTTGTCCATGGGGCCCGGTCGGAAGAGGGCGTTGGCCGCCACCAGGTCCTCGAAGCGGTCGGGCCGGAGTTCCCGGAGGAAGTTCCGCATCCCTGTGGATTCAAACTGGAAGATTCCGATGGTTTGGGCCCGGGCGAAGTCCTTGAGGACGGCGGGGTCCTGGAGGTCGATGGCGTCGATGTCGATGACCTCTCCTGTCCCAGATTCCACCATCTCCAGGGTATCTCGAATGACGGTCAGGTTCCGGAGGCCCAGGAAGTCCATCTTCAGAAGGCCCAGCTTCTCCAGCTCGGTCATGTTGTACTGGGTGGTCACCTGGTCCTTGGACCGGGAGAGGGGGACGAAGTGGTCGACCGCCTCCCCGGCGATGAGGACGCCCGCCGCATGGGTGGAGGTGTGGCGGGGGGTTCCCTCCAATTCCCGAGCCAGGTCGATGAGCCGGTGGCTTTCGGGGTCCTCCTGGTAGATCTTCTTGAAATCGGGATCCTCTTGGATGGCTTGGTTGAGGGTGATTTTCAGGGTGTCGGGGACGGCCTTGGCGACCCGGTCCACCCGGGACAGGGGGATATCCATGACCCGACCTACGTCCCGGATGGCGTTCTTGGCCGCCATGGTCCCGAAGGTGACGATCTGGGCGACATGGTCTTCCCCATATTTTTCTTTGACATAATCGATCACCTCATCCCGGCGGACGTAGTCGAAGTCGATGTCGATATCCGGCATAGAAACCCGGTCGGGGTTGAGGAAGCGTTCAAAAAGGAGGTCATACTTCAAGGGGTCGATATTGGTGATGGTGAGGGCATAGGAGACGATGGAGCCCGCTGCTGACCCCCGGCCCGGCCCCACGGGGATCCCCCGGGACTTGGCATGGGCCACAAAGTCCCGGACGATGAGGAAGTAGTCCACATAGCCCATGGATTCGATGACATCCATCTCATGGCGGGCCCGGGCCTTGGCCTCTTCGTAGCGGGCCTGCCTTTCCGCCGGCCCCCGCCCATACCTGTCCTCAATTCCCTCCGTAACCAAACGCTCAAAGTAGGCGATGTTGGTTTCCCCGGTGGGGATGTCGAAGTGGGGCAGGTGGAGCTGGTGGAAGATAATCTCCACCTGACAGCGGTCGGCGATCTTCTGGGTGTTTTCCAGGGCCCCTTCGTAGTCGCCGAAGAGGTCCTCCATTTCCTCATAGGACTTGACGTAAAAGTCGTCCGAGGGGAACTTCATCCGGTCAGTCTGGGACAGGGTCTTCCCTGTCTGGATACAGAGGAGGGCGTCATGGGCCCGGGCATCCTCTCGCCGGAGATAGTGGCAGTCGTTGGTGGCCACCAAGGGGATCCCCGTCTCCCGAGAGATCTTGGCAAAGGTCCGGGCGATGAGGGCCTCCTCCCGGATCCCGTGGTCCTGGATCTCCAGGAAGAAATTCTCCTTGCCGAAAAGATCACGGTAGTCCAAGGCCGTCTCCACCGCCTTTTCATAGGGAGAATCCAGGGCTCTCTGAGCGCACTCCCCCTGGATGCAAGCGGAGAGGGCGATCAGGCCCTGGGCGTGGGCACGAAGGACGGCTTTGTCCACATGGGGCCGACCATGGTGGTAGCCATGGATATAGCCCGAGGAGACGATTTTGATGAGGTTATGGTAGCCCTCATTGTTTTCCGCGAGGAGGACCAGGTGGTAACGGTCCCGGCTGGAGAAGTCCGTTTGGTCATCCGCCACATAGATTTCGCAGCCGATGATGGGCTTGATCCCCTTTTTTTTGGCCGCCTCATAGAACTGGATGGCCCCGAACATATTGCCGTGGTCGGTAATGGCGACGGAATCCATCCCCTGGTCCAGGCAGAGGTCCATGAGGTCATCAATCTTGCAGAAGCCGTCCAGCAAGGAATAGGGGGTATGCAAATGTAGGTGGGCAAACTTTCCCATTCCTTCCTCCTCTCAAAAAGGGGCCTTCATGGGCCCCCGTTCACTCTCTCTTCTTGGTCAGGTTCTTTTTTCCATTTCATGCTTGCAGTGGGGGCAGCGAACCTTGACCTTCCCCTTCCCCTTGGGCACCCGGAGCTCCTTTCCGCAAGACGGGCAGGCAAAGTAGCGGTAGCCCCCCTCGCCGAAAAGCCGGCGCCGGTAGCGGGTTATCCCCTTGCGTAGGCCCATGGTCTTCCGGAGAAAAGCGGCATTTTCCCGGGACCGCTTGTCAATATCCCGGGAAAGGGACCGGTAAAAGGCATAGAAGGCCAGGGCCAGAGACAGGCCCGACAGGGTCCGGGACTTGAACACAAGGATATTCAAGAGGATGAGGATGATGGCAAAGCGGGTGATGAACTGGTTGAGGGGGTCACCGATATAGCGACCCGCCATCCATTGGCGGAATTTTTCCTTCAAAGTGATTCCTTCTCTCTAGGTCTTTTTCAAGTAGGGCTAGTCGGCCAGGGCAGGCAGGATTTCGGAGATGTCCCCATGGAGGACATAGTCGGCCCGGTTGTCAGCCGGAGTGGCTTCCCGGTTGATGAGGATCATCCGGTCTCCTCGATAATAATTCAATAGACCTGCTGCCGGGTAGACCACCAGGGAAGTGCCTCCGACGATAAAGGTGTCGCAGGAAGCGATGGCCTCGATGGCCTGGCTGAAGGCGACTTGGGGGAGGGACTCTCCATAAAGGGTGACGGCCGCCCGGACGTTATGGCCACACCGGGGGCAGGGATAGCGGCCCTTGCCGGCCATGAAGTCCTCGGTAGGGACTTGGTGGCCGCAATGGGGGCAGTAGATGTCGTGCATATTCCCATGGACCTCATAGACCTTCCGGGAACCGGCCCGCTGGTGGAGGCCATCGATGTTCTGGGTGATGACGGCGGAAAGCTTGCCCTCCTTCTCCCACTTGGCCAACTGGAGGTGGGCCCCTGAAGGGGGAACCTGGTAGGATTGGTAGCATTCCCGGGTGAAGTCGGCGAAGCCGTCGGGGTCATCCATGCAGAATTCATGGGAGAAATAGTATTCCGGCGGATAGGGCCGGTTGGTCTTTTGGTGGTAGAGGCCATTGGGGGAACGGAAATCCGGGATCCCGGAGGCCGTAGAGACCCCGGCCCCGCCAAAGAAGACCATGTTTTGCGACTCTTTAATAATGGCCTTGACTTCTTCAATTGTGGATTCTTTTCCCTTCATCAGCAATCCTCCTTTGTCACGATGGCGATGCCGGCGGAAGCCCCGATCCGGTCCGCCCCGGCCTCAATCATAGCCAGGGCCTCTTCCCGGGTATGGATGCCCCCGGAGGCCTTGACCTTGGCCCGGTCGCCCACCGTCTCTTTCATCAGACGGACATCCTCCGTCCGGGCTCCGCCGGTGGAAAATCCGGTCGAGGTCTTGACGAAGTCCGCCCCGGCTCGGAGGGCCGCCCGGCAGACTTCTACCTTTTCAGAATCGGTCAAGAGGCAAGTCTCGATGATGACCTTGAGGGTCTTATCCCCACAAGCTTCCTTCAGGGCCCGGATTTCCTCCTCCACATAGGCCATGTCTCCCGACTTGACCTTGCCGATGTTGATGACCATGTCGATCTCATCCGCCCCGTCTTGGAGGGCCTGGCGGGTCTCGAAGACCTTAGCCGGGGTGGACATGGCTCCCAAAGGGAAGCCCACTACGGAGCAGGTCAGGACGCCCGATCCCTGAAGCCGGTCATGGACCCGGGCAACGTTTGCGGAGTTGACACAACAGGACCGGAAGCCGTATTCCACAGCCTCCCGGCAGAGGTGGTCGATGGCCTCATCATCAGCATCAGGCTTGAGGAGGGTATGGTCGATGGTTTTTGCCAGGTCCATGTCCTTGGCCTTAGTTTTCATAGCCGGGCTTTCCCAGAAGTTTGAACATGTTGGCCTTGTAGAATTCCACGCCGGGCTGGTTGAAGGGGTTGACTCCCAGCATATAGCCCGAAACCCCGACGGCCACTTCAAAGAAGTAGATGAGCTGGCCCATAACTTCCGGCGTCCACTCCTCCAGCTCCAGGTAGATATTGGGCACCTGACCATCCACATGGGCCTGGAGGGTACCCAGCATGGCATTGCGGTTGATCTCATGGAGGTCGCGACCGGCCAGGTAGTTGAGCATATCGTCATTATCGGCATCGGAAGGAATGGGTACTTCCTTCCCCGCCTTTTTAATCCAGAGGACGGTTTCAAAATGGATCCGTGGCCCCTCCTGGATCCATTGGCCCAGGGAGTGGAGGTCGGTGGTATTCATGACAGAAGCCGGGAAGAGGCCCTTACCCTCCTTGCCTTCGGATTCTCCGTAAAGCTGCTTCCACCATTCCTGGAAGTACTTGAGGAAGGGCTCATAGGCCACCAGGATTTCCATGAACTTGCCCTGGTCGACCATGACATTCCGCATGGCCGCATATTGGAGGGCAGGGTTCTTGTCGAAGTCTTCGTTCAGGTACAGGTCCATCCCCTTTTGAGCGCCGGCCATGAGGGCATCGATGTCAATCCCGGCGACGGCGATGGGAAGGAGGCCAACAGCAGTAAGAACAGTGAAGCGGCCACCCACATCATCCGGAACGACAAATTCCTCATAGCCACTCCGGTCGGCCAGGTTTTTCAGGGCTCCCTTGGTCCGGTCGGTGGTGACAAAGATCCGGTCTTTCAAGCCTTCCTTCCCCACCTTTTCTTCCAGGACGTCCCGGAAGAGGCGGAAGGCCAAACCGGGTTCAGTCGTGGTCCCGGACTTGGAAATGACGTTGATGGAGAAGTCCTTGTCCTTCAAATAGTCCAAAAGCTGGGCGGTGACTTCCGTCGACATATGGTTACCGGCGTAGACCACCTGGACCTTGCCGGTCTTATAGATGGGCGAAAAGGCCTCCACGACGGCCCGGGCACCCAGGTAGGAGCCTCCAATTCCGATAACCACCAGGACCTGGGAATGGCCCTGGATCTTCTTGGCGGCTTCCTTGATCCGCCGGTATTCCTCTTTATCATAATCCCGGGGGAGTTTAATCCATCCGGTGAAGTCGGACCCCTCCCCTTCTCCCTTCACCAGGGTGCGGAGAGCCTCCTGGGCTAGGGTCTTTTTCGCTTGAAATTCCCGGTCAAATCCTGCATTTGAAAAATCAATCTTCATGGGTCCTCCTTGGTTTTTTGGTTGGCCGGCAACCTGTCCCCGGCCTCTTCATGAAAAAAAATTCAATCCCTCAGTCCAGGCAATCCACCTGGAGGAGGGCAATATCATCCTTCTGGCTTCCTGACCGGAAGTCATCAATGGTTTGAGCAATGGTATCCAACATGGAAAGTCCGGAGTTTTGGACCAGGTCCATGAGCCGGTCTGCCCCAAAGGCCTGGCCCTCTTCATTCATGGTTTCCGTTGCCCCGTCAGTATAAAAGAGGAAGCGATCATTGGTCCGGTAAACCAGCTGGTGCTGTTGGTAGCGGTGTTGGTCGAATAGGGGGGAGATGAACATACCCCGCGCCTGAATTTCCTCCACCCGGTCTCCCCTCTTGAGAAGAGGGAAGGCGTTGTGGCCGGCATTGGCATAGGTCATGGTGTAGTTCTGGGTGTCGAATAAGGCATAAAAAATGGTGAAATACTGGTCGTCGGAGATGGAGATCTCGGTAAAGCGACTTTTGAGCGAGTCCAAGACCTTGCCGGGCTGGCGGATCTTTTCTTCTTTTAAAATGGACCGCATGGCCTGGCGAACGAACATGGTTAGGATGGAGGCCGAGATCCCGTGGCCCACCACATCGGAAATATAAAGGGCGATCTTCCCCTGGCCTAAGGGGACCAGGTCGAAGAAGTCGCCGGAAAGCTCATTGTTGGGATAGTAGCGGTAGTTGAAGCGGAGGGGGCCATAGGCGGTCAAGGAAGGCAGCATATCCTCCTGGAGAGACCGGGCAAAGTTCATCTCCCGGGAGATCCGGAGCTGGTCTCCGTAAAGCTGGCTGGTAAATTGGGACTGGCTGGTGATGTCCCGAAAGACCTGGACCACCTGGTTCACCTCTTCCCCATCCATCACGGGCGAGCAGGTCAAGGCATAGACAGTCGGCCCGATGCAGAGTTCAGTCCGGTAGGCCTGGCCATCCCGGAATACCCGCTCGGCATTAACCAGGGGGAAAGATTTGACCATCATGGGATCTTGGGCTAACTCGAGGACCATGGCCCGGTTTTCATAGACCACCTCAAGGTCCCGGTTAACTACCCGGACGGCATCTTCCATGGCATCCAACCATTGGAAGGCGGAAGTGTCCCTTGTCTTTGTCCATTGAACCTGGTTTCTCCCTTGAATTTTCCCCATGGAGGCCCTCCTCCCTGTCAAAATTTTCCTCGGCACGATCCTTATTATTTTACCATAGATTGAATAGCGAATTGTAGGCCCTATTCCTAGCGGAAGAGGCCGGGGTCCGGACCATGAAACTGGTAATAGGTGGTTTCCAGACCCCCGTTAAAGAGCTTCCGCCGCCGGTCAGCCTCCCTCCCCATCCATTCTTCCAGGTCTTTGGAGGGGGTGATGATGAAATGGGACCAGGTCCGGAGCCGGCCATGGGTCTGGGCATAGGTCCGGAGGAGGGCTTCCGCCTCCCGGTCCTCCTCCAGCCGCCTTCCATAGGGCGGGTTGGTGATGACGACGCCGAAATTCTCCCGGAGCCTGGCCTCCTCCATTTTTTTGGGGACGAAGGTGATGTCTTCCTTGACCCCGGCCAGGTCGGCATTCTTGACGGCCTTAAGGATGACACTTTCGTCAATATCAAAGCCCATGAGGTCCAACCTCTGATCCAGGTCGATCCGAGCCATTCGGTCCCGGCGGACTTCCTTGAAAATGTCAGGTCCCACCCAGGGCCAGGCTATGGCGAGGAAGTCCCGGTCCAAGCCGGGGTCGATCCTCCGGGCCATCCGGGCTGCCTCGATCAGGATGGTTCCGGACCCACAGAAGGGGTCAAAGAGGGGGCGGTCCGGTGTCCAATAGGAGAGCTTGACCAGGCCGGCCGCCAGGGTTTCTTTCAGAGGGGCCGGCCCCTTTTCCTTCCGGTAACCCCGCTTGAAAAGTCCCTCTCCGGTTGTATCCAGGAGAACCTGGCAAAGGTCTTTACGAATCCGGATTTCCACAGGAAACAGGCAACCGTCTTCGGTGAAGATTTCTCGATGATAGCTTTCCCTGAGCTTTTCCACGATAGCTTTCTTGGCAATGGATTGAATATCAGAGGGTGAAGCCAATTTGGACTTGACCGTATGGGCTGAGACCGGAAAGCGGGCATTTTCGGGGAGGATTTCTGCCCAGGGAAGCCACCAGATCCGGTCAAAGAGGCTGTCGAAGTCCCGGCAGGAAAAACGAACGACCTCCACTTCCACCCGGTCTGCTACGGTCAAGGCGATATTGGCCAGGGCAATCTCCCGGGCCCCTCCCTCGAAGAGAACATGGCCCTCCTCCACCCGTACCCCTTCAAAGCCCAGGTCTTCGCATTCCTTCTTTACCACGGCCTCCAGGCCAAAAGCGGCCGTGGCATGAATGGTCCACCGGTCTTTCATTCCCCCCTCCTCTCTTTCCACCTCTCCTAGCTCTTCGTCGATCCTTCTTCCCATTTTACCACAGGAAAAGAAGACCCCGGCAGGCATCCGCCTACCGGGGTCTCGGGGATTATTCAGTAAGTTTCCATCTTTCGATGGGGAATAACAATGTTTCTCTCGTTCAATAAACTATTTGTTGGCTTCGGCCTTGGCTTGGAGATGGGGCTTGTGGCCGGTGATGGAGTCGACCAGGATGGCGATAGCGCCGTCGCCGGTAACGTTGCAGGCTGTCCCGAAGGAGTCCTGAGCAATGTACAGGGCAATCATGAGGGTCAGCATGTTTTCGTTAAATCCGAGCATGGACTGGAGAACGCCGAGAGCAGCCATAACCGCACCGCCGGGAACGCCAGGAGCAGCGACCATGGTAACACCGAGCATGAGGATGAAGGGGAACATATGACCGAAGGTCACGTCCCAACCGTTCAGCATCATAACGGCCATGGCGCAGGAAGTCAGGGTGATGGTGGATCCGGCCAGGTGGATGGTGGCGCAAAGAGGAATGACGAAGTCGGCAATTTGCGGAGTAACGTCATTGTTCTTTGTGCACTGGAGAGTAACAGGGATAGTGGCCGCAGAGGACTGGGTCCCAATAGCGGTCATATAGGCCGGGATCATATTTTTCAGAGCGGAGATCGGATTGATTTTTGCGGAAGATCCGGCGATGGAGTACTGAATGAGGAGCATGATCCAGTGCATAATGATGATGATCAGGAATACAACCGCGAAAACCTTCATGATCTGAGCAACAGTTCCTGCATAAGCCATGTTGGCAAAAATACCAAAGATATGGAAGGGCAGGAGGGGGATGATGATGGCAGAGATGAGACGGCTGACGATGTCAGCAAAGCCGTCAAAGATGGACTTGAGACCTTCATGACGGATAACGGCAATGCCGAGACCCATAATGAAAGCGAAAATCAGGGCAGTCATTACGCCCATGAGCGGAGGCATTTCAACAGTGAAATAACCGGACAGCATGGTTTCTTCTGCATTTTGTGCATTGTCCATGATGATGGATCCCTTTTCCAGGAAATTGGGGAAAAGCAGGGAGTCAACACCATAAGCGAAGGAACCGGCAATGATGGTGGACGCATAAGCAATCCCGGCGGTGATGGCCAGGGATTTACCGGCACCCGCTCCAAGGTCAGCAATACCGGGAACGATAAAGCCGACGATGATCAGAGGGATGACGAAGTTCAGGAAGTTTCCGAAGATGGAGTTGAACGTTGCAGCAATCCGGACGGGAACTTCAAAGTTCATGGATTTGGTGATCAGACCGATAGCGATACCTGCTGCAATAGCAATGATCAGCTTTGGCAGAAGACCCCAGGATCTTTTGTGTTCATGTTTGTTGGTTTCTTGATTAGCCATAAGTAGTTACGTTCCGAGGAACGCCCTCCCTTGCTAGGTTAAGAATAAATAGGAATAATGGACTATTTAATTTTTACTGAATATCCCGCAGCATCTAAAGCATCGAGCAGCTTGTGGGCATGCTCGCCATCGATCGTTTCCAGGCTGAAGGTGACCATGGCCGTCTGGACTTCCGTTTCCGTGGTTCCTCTGTGGTGTTCAATATCCAGGATGTTGACCTTGTTATCGGCCATGATCTGGAGAACCTTGAGGAGGTTGCCGGAGGCGTCGGGCAGCTTGATGGAGATAATGAGCTGGCGACCAACGTAGTGGAGTCCGCGGTTGATGGTCCGCTGGAGCTGGTTGATGTCGACATTTCCGCCGGAAACCACACATACGGTGTTCAAGGAGGTGTCGATCTTTTTAAACAAATAGGCAGCAACGGTGGTTGCACCGGCTCCCTCTGCAACGGTTTTCTGGTCTTCCATCAGTCTGACAATGGCAGCAGCGATTTCATCTTCGTTGACGGTCACCATCTCATCCACATTCTTCTGGATGCACTTAAAGGTTTCCTGACCCGGTGTCAGAACATGAATGCCGTCAGCAATGGTTCCTTTGTTGGGGCTGGTTACCCGGCTCCCCTTCTTAAAGGATTCCACCATAGCGGGGACGTTCTCGGATTGAACGCCGATGACCTTGACGGAAGGTTTCAGGGACTTAATGGCTGTTGCGACCCCGGAGATGAGTCCACCGCCGCCGACGGGGACGACAACTTGTTCGACTTCATCCAACTGGTCCAGGATCTCCAGGCCGATGGTCCCTTGACCGGCCATGACATAGGGATCTTCAAAAGGATGGGCGAATGTATATCCCTTTTCCTTGGATAATCTCTCGGCTTCAGCCTGGGCATCGTCATAAACACCGGGCACCAAAACCACTTCGGCTCCGTAATTTTTGGTCGCTTGGACCTTCATCAGGGGGGCATCGGCCGGCATGCAGATGACCGACTTGATCCCCTGCTGAGTGGCCGAGTAGGCAATGCCTTGGGCATGGTTTCCGGCGGAGCAGGCGATGACGCCATGTGCCGCTTCTTCCTTGGTCAGGTGGGCAATTTTGTTAAAGGCTCCACGAATTTTAAAAGCACCGGTCAATTGAAGGTTTTCGGCTTTAATCCAAATGTGGTCTCCAATGGTCGGGGCCTTTTCCAGTGGGGTCTTGCGGGCTACGCCCTCTAACAGCTTTTGGGCTTCTTGAATCATTTCCAGATTGATCATTCTTGATCCTCTCTAGATCCGCAAAACTTGGATCATAATATCCAATTCCTAGTAATAAAGTAAGTATAAGGTTTTCATGAAAAAATAGCAAATCAAGATTTTTCCTGAAGACCCGGGCAGGGGACGATCGTCCCCTGCCCCATCTTTCAGGACATCAAGCCTACCGGTCAGGAGGCTTGAGCTTTATTTATAGGAACCTTTACGCTTCGGAAGCGGTTTCCGCCCCTTGGTTGAGCTTATCCAGGTAAGCGGCATAGCGTTCCTTTGCCGCCTTCTCCGCTGCAGCATAGAGCTCATCAGCGAATTCGGGGAACTCTCTCTTCAGAGAGGCATAGCGGACCTCACCCTGGAGGAATTCCTGGAAGTCCCCGGTGGGTTCCTTGGAATCCATGACGAAGGGGTTCTTTCCTTCTTCAGCCAGTTCGGGGTTGAATCTCCACATATGCCAGTATCCTGCTTCAACAGCCAGCTTCTCGCGCTCTTGGGTCTTGCCCATGCCGCACTTGAGGCCGTGGTTGATGCACGGTGCATAACCGATAATCAGGGAAGGTCCATTGTAAGCTTCCGCTTCACGGATGGCCTTCAGGGTCTGCATATTGTTGGCACCCATGGCCACCTGGGCAACGTAGACATAGCCGTAGGAGGTCATCATGAGGCCCAGGTCCTTCTTCCGAACCTTTTTACCGGAGGCAGCAAACTTGGCCACGGCAGCAAGCGGGGTTGCCTTGGAGGACTGACCACCGGTGTTGGAGTAAACTTCGGTATCGAAGACCATGACGTTGATGTCTTCACCGGAGGCCAGGACGTGGTCCAAACCGCCGAATCCGATATCGTAGGACCAACCGTCACCACCATAGATCCATACGGACTTCTGGGCCAGGTAGTCTTTCAGGGACAGGATCCGGTCGAGGAGGTCTTGTCCTTCCTTATTGTCAACGCCCTTTCCGGCTTCCTCAATAATCTTGTCAGCGACTTCTCTGGACTTGTCATAGTCCTTGCCCAGGTCGAGCCATTCCTTGAAGAGGTCATTGAGCGGAGAGTAGATGTCGAGTTCAATGAACTTGTTCATGTACTTGGTCAGGAGGCTATGGTTGGACTTCTGAGCCAGGGCCATTCCGTATCCATATTCAGCAGCATCCTCAAAGAGGGAGTTGGCCCAAGCGGGACCGCGTCCTTCAGGATCCTTGCAGTAGGGCATGGAAGGTACGGAAGATCCCCAGATGGAGGAGCAGCCGGTGGCATTGGCGATGATCATGTGGTCACCATAGAGTTGGGTGATGAGCTTGGCGTAGGGTGATTCGCCACAGCCGGCGCAGGCGCCGTTGAATTCCAGGTAGGGTTGACGGAACTGGGAGTTCTTGGGATTGTTGGGTTCAGCCAGGTTCCCCTTGTAGCCAACCACTTCATCCGCATAGGTCCAGTTTTCTTTCTGGGCCTCTCTCTGTGGGCCGGCATCTTCCATGGTCAGAGCCTTTTCCTTGGCCGGGCAGATATCCGCGCAGTTTCCACAGCCTAGGCAGTCATAAGTGGCCACCTGGATCCGGTATTCATAGCCCTTGAAGTTCTTGCCGTTGGCAGGGATGGTCTCGAAACCTTCAGGTGCATTGGCCTTTTCTTCTTCAGTAAGGAGGAAGGGCCGGATGGTGCCGTGGGGGCAGACGTAAGAGCAGGAGTTGCACTGGATGCAGTTCTCCGGATGCCACTCAGGAACGTGGAGGGAGATGCCCCGCTTTTCAAAGCGAGAGGTCCCGGACATATAGGTTCCGTCGTCATAGGGCAGGTAGGTGGAAACAGGCAGGTCGTCCTCTTTCAGGTTGATGATGGGACGGACCATCTTGGTGATGAATTCAGGCTCTTCACCGTAGTCTTTCACAGTATCCTCAGCATCTTTCCAGGCTTCCGGAACTTCCACTTTGTGGAGTTCTTCCAGGGCCTTATCGACTGCCTTGTAGTTCATGTTGACGATATCTTCACCCTTGTGGCCATAGGAGTCAACGATGGACTTCTTCAGGTATTTGATGGAGTCGTCAATGGGAAGAACCTTGGAGAGGGCGAAGAAGGCGGTCTGGATGACCATGTTCACTCTCTGGCCTAATCCCACTTCTTCCGCAACCTTGGAAGCGTTGATGGTATAGAACTCGATGTTCTTCTTGGCGATGTCTCTCTTGAGCTGGCCGGGAAGTTTTTCTTCCAACTCTTCATCGGACCAAATGGTGTTCAAAAGGAAGGTCCCGCCATCTTTCAACTGCTTGACCAGGTCATAGGTTTCGACATAGGCCTGGGGTGAGCAGGAGATGAAGTCTGCTTCATCCAGAAGGTAAGCGGAATGGATGGGGTTGTCCGAGAAACGGAGGTGGGATTCGGTAAGACCATTGGACTTCTTGGCATCGTAGTCGAAGTAGCCCTGGACATACTTGTCGGTGTTATCGCCGATGATCTTAATGGCGGACTTGTTGGCACCAACGGTACCATCGCCGCCGACACCCCAGAACTTGCACCGCATGGTGGATTCGTCGCGCGCCACGAAGGAGGGATCCCACTCCAGTGAAGTGTGGGTCACATCGTCATGGATACCGACGGTGAAGTGGTTCTTGGGTTCTGCTTTTTCTGCATTGTCATAGACACCCTTGAACATGGCAGGGGTCGTATCTTTCTGACCCAAGCCGTAGCGGCCGCCGATGACCTTGATATCGAGTCCGGCTTCGGCAACCACCTGTTGGACATCCAGGTAGATGGGCTCTGCTACGGATCCTCTTTCCTTGGTCCGGTCCAGGGCCACGATGGTCTTGACCGTCTTGGGGAGCTTGGAGAGGAAGTGCTTGGCAGAGAAGGGACGGTAGAGGTGGATCTTGATGACGCCGTACTTCTTGCCGGTTTTGTTGAGGACGCGGACGGTTTCTTCCATGGTGTCCGTACCGGATCCCATGAGGACCGTCACGATTTCCGCTTCGGGATCACCATAGTAGGTGAAAGGTGCATAGTCCGTGCCGATCTTTTCGTTGACCATGTTCATGTATTTTTCAACAATCTCAGGGAGCTTGTCGTAAGCGATGTTCTGGGCTTCCTGTCTCTGGAAGTAGCCGGATTTTTCGAAGACACCGCGTTCCACAGGACGCTCCGGGTTCAGGGACCGGTTCTTGAAGTCATCAACGGCATCCATGTCCAGCATGTCAGCCAGGTCCTTGTAATCCCAAACTTCGATCTTCTGGATTTCATGGGAGGTCCGGAAACCATCGAAGAAGTTCATGAAGGGGATACGGGCTTCAATAGCAGAAAGATGGGCAACGGGAGCCAGGTCCATGATTTCCTGAACAGAGCCCTCGGCCAACATGCCGAGGCCGATCTGGCGGCAGGCCATGACGTCCTGGTGGTCACCATACATGTTGATGGTGGAGGTGGAGATGGAGCGGGCAGCCACGTGGACCACGCCGGGGAGACGTTCGCCAACCATCTTATAGAGGTTGGGAATCATCAGGAGAAGACCCTGGGATGCGGTGTAGGTGGTGGTTAATGCGCCGCCCTGGAGGGCGCCGTGGACGGAAGCGGAAGCACCCGCTTCGGATTGCATTTCGGTAACCGTAACCTGGTTGCCAAAGACATTCTCTCGCCCGTTTGCTGACCACTTGTCGATCAATTCAGGCATTGGGGATGATGGAGTAATGGGGTAAATGATGGCGTTGTCGCTATAGGCATAAGAGACGTGCGAGGCAGCCGTGTTCCCATCCATCGATTTTCTAGGTCTAGCCATAATTTCTCCTCTCAAAATTCATTCAAAAGGGACATCCAAAATGAAGTCTTAGTCGATCGTTCCGGTGGCTTCAATTTCTACTTTTGCACCCTTGGGCAACTTGGCCACCTGGACGCAGGACCGGGTCGGCAGGATTCCGGTGAAGAATGTCGCATAAACTTCGTTCATCGCGGTGAAGTCGTTGAGGTCCTGGAGGAAGACGGTGGTGTGAACCACTTTTTCCATGGAGGATCCGCCCTCTTCAAGGATGGCTTTGACGTTGGTTAAGGACTGCTTAGTCTGCTCTTCAATGGTGTCAGCCATTTCCCCGGTCTTGGGATTCAGGGGGATCTGACCGGAGGTCATCACCATGTTTCCTACCACCAACCCTTGGGAATAGGGGCCGATCGCTTGGGGGGCATTTTCCGTTGCAATTACTTTGGTCATCTTCTTCTCCTTTGTTTTCTGCGGTTAAAAAACAGCCGTGGGAACGTGTATTACCCTTTCAATGTTGGAAATATTTCATCCTCCTTCCCTATATTGATGGAAGAGGCTTGATAAATATTTCTAAACATTGTAATTCTTTATCATGTTAAATCAAAAATGGACATTCGTCAACCGTTTTCCTCCATTTTCCTTGTAAAATTTTGGAAAAGTTTATTAAAAAAGGAGCCTTCCTGAGATTTAACCTCTTCTCAAGAAGGCTCCTTTTCTTCTGCGTCAGAAGCCTTCCGGTGAATATGGACTTCTACACTGGATTCAATTGTTGGAAATAATGGGTTTACTCGGAAGCCAGGGTCCGCTTCTTTTCTTCCACTTCGCTCTCCTTGCAGTCATATTCATAGTTCCAGGGATCTTTCTTGATCGCACCATCAGCATAGGGTACGAAGATGGAGAGGATCAGGAAGACGGCCAGAAGTAGGCAGTACCAAACATTAGGAATAATCTGTAAGGGGTTAAGGACCACGCCGGCCTTTTCAGAAGTTAAAGAGATTGCCAAAAGAACTTGGGCACCGTAGGGGATGATTCCCTGGAAGACGCAGGAGAAAGCATCCAAGAGAGAGGCTGACCGTCTGGGGTCAACTTTGAAGTCATTGGAGAGGTCCTTGGCAATCGGGCCGGAGATAATAATGGCAACCGTGTTGTTTGCAGCAGCCAGGTCAACCAGGGAAACCAGACCGCCGATGGACAGCTGGGCAGAGGCGGAGGATTTCACGCCGGAGGAGAGTTTCCGGATCAGCCAGTTGAAACCGCCATCAGCCCGGCACATGGAAGCCAAGCCGCCAACTAAGATGGAAAGGATGAAGATTTCTGCCATCCCCATCATTCCTTTGCCCATGGCACCGGTGAATTCGATGAAGCCGATGGCTCCAGTGGCAATGCCGATGATGCCGTTCAGGACAACGCCGCCGGCCAGAACAACAAAGACGTTCATACCGCATAATGCGGAGATGAGCACAAAAAGATACGGGATAATCTTAACAATGTTAAAATCAAATTTCTCAATCGCAGGAGTAGTCTCTGGACGACCAAAAACCAGAAGAAGGATCACGGTAATGATAGCTGCCGGAATAGCCATCTTGAAGTTCATCCGGAGCTTATCCTGCATCTCTACGCCTTGGGAACGAGTAGCTGCGATCGTCGTATCGGAAATGACGGAGAGATTATCACCAAACATCGCTCCGCCGAGAACGGCACCGACCATGAGGTAGACGTTCAGGTTGGAGGCAACGGCCAAGGGAACGGCGATAGGAACGACCGCTCCGATGGTTCCCATGGAGGTCCCCATGGCCAGGGAGAGGAAGGCGGAGATGATGAAGACACCGGCGACAAGGAACTGAGCCGGGATGTAGGTCAAGGCCAAATGGACCGTTGATTCAACACCGCCGATGGCATCGGCTGACGCGGAAAAGGCCCCGGCCAGGAGGTAGATCAGGCACATAATCATAATATCCGTATCGCCCATGCCGGCGACCAGGTTGTTGAGCTTGCTGTTCATGTCTCCCTTATGCAGGAAGAAAGCGGAAAGAATACCAACTAAACAGGCAACCAGGATGGGGAACTGGTAGAAGGCCATTTCCACTCCCTGGCCGGAGAGATAAATACCAATACCTAGATACAAACCAACGAAAATTAAAAAGGGGAGTAGAGAAAGACCTGAGCTTCTCTGCGGTTGATTATCATTATTCATAAATTCCTCCTCTTAGGAGGTCTTCGCATCCGAAGACCCTATGTAGCTCTGACATAAGTCAATAAATTCTTTTTCGAGTTTGGTCACTCGGTGGTCCTTTGAAGCAATCCACCCGATCCGGATGATCCCTGAAGAAGATTCCAGGGGAACCGCCATCAGCTGATCATCCCCTCTCGACGAGATGACACCTGACCCGATGGTATAGGCTCGGTGGTCGGAAAGGATTTGATAGATCGTGTCCCTATCTGAAACCCGGATGATTTGCCGGGCGTCCGGGCGAATTCCTTCTTCTAAAAATGAATGGGCTGAGTCTGTCTGGGAGTAACAGATATATGGATAGGGTTGGAGGTCGTCTAGTGACAACTCCTTGGCCCCGGCTAGGGGATGGTCCTTGCTGAGAAAAACAGCATAGGCATAGGTCCCTAATTGGTGAAAGTCGAGGAAGCGGTCCCTCAGGTACTTTAAAATCTCCCGCTCGGTCTCCGTTGCCATGGAGATGATCCCGATGGAAGCCAGGCCGGACTCCACCTCGGAGATGGCCCCTTTGGTCGTGACTTCCCGGAGTTCGAAGTCATAGTCGCTATCCTGATACCGGGTGATGAGGTCAGAGAAGGCATCCACCACATGGACAAAATGCTGGGCAGAAACCCGGAGCCGGGTCTCTTTCTTTTTGGAAAAGGTCGAACGGATAGTCTCTAGTTCGAAAATGATGGACTTGGCCATTTCCGCCAGGTTCTCCCCTTCTTCCGTAAAGGCCACCCGCCGCTGGTTTCCGCGGAGGAGGATCTCAATCCCGAGTTCCTCCTCCAGGCTTTTAATGGCCTTGGAAATCGTCGGTTGGGTGACATAGCATTTGTTGGCAGCATCCACCATCGTATCCGATTGGTAGAGTACCAGCAGGTAGTAGAGCTGTTGGAGTCTCATCCCTCATGTCCCCCATACATCTTCTTGCGGCATTTCACTCTTGCTTGGCCGCTTTTCTTCACTTTAGAGCTGGTTGAGAGCCTGGTCGAGGTCAGCGATGATATCCTCAGGATCTTCCAGACCGACAGAGAGACGGATCAGGTTAACCGGGATTCCGGCCTTCTCCAATTCTTCAGGGGAGTAGGTGGAATGGGTCATGGAAGCCGCATGCTCAATCAGGGTTTCGCAGTCGCCCAATGAAACGGCCAGGGTGCAAACCTTAACGGAGTCCATCACCTTCTTGGCATCATCCAAGCCGCCCTTGACCATAAAGGAAATCATGGCGCCGGGGAGCTTCATCTGGCGGTCAGCCAATTCTTTCTGGTCGAAGGAATCCAGTCCCGGATAGATAACGCGCTCGACCTTGTCGTGCTTTTCAAGGAACTCAGCGACCTTCTGTGCATTGGCGCAGTGCTGGCGGACGCGGACACCCAGGGTCTTCATTCCGCGGATGATCAGGTAGGCCTGGAAGGGGGACATGACGGAACCGGTGCAGTCCTTGACGCCGACGAGTCGGACGGTAGCCATGTCTTCGGCAGAGCCCACAGCGAATCCGGCAATGACGTCTCCATGGCCGTTGAGGTACTTGGTGGCGGAGTGGACGACGATATCAGCGCCCAGTTCCAGAGGCTTCTGGCAGACCGGGGTGGCGAAGGTGTTGTCAACGACCACCCGGACGCCCTCTTTCTTGTGGGCGATGTCGGCGATGGCTTTGATGTCGGCCAGGCCGATGGTGGGGTTAACCGGCGTTTCTATGTAGACAATCTTCGTATTGTCCTTCATGGCCTTTTCCACATTCTTGGGGTCAGTGGTGTCGATGAAGGAAACTTCCACGCCCATCCGGGTCAGGCTCTCGTTCATCAAAGCGAAGGTGCAACCATAGAGAACTTCAGAGGCGATGATGTGGTCACCGGCAGAGAGGAAGGACCAAAGGGTGGAGGCGATAGCGCCCATACCGGAAGCGGTGCCAACGGCAGCTTCGGCTCCTTCAAGCAAGGCCACTTTCTTTTCAGCATTTGCGACGGTGGGGTTGCCGAGACGACCATAGATGTAGCCGTCTTCTTTTCCGGCAAAGCGGTTACCGCCCTGATTGCAGTTGTCGAAGATAAAGGTTGAGGTTTGATAAATCGGGGTGGCCAGTGCCCCATATTTATTCGGCTCATACCCGCCGTGTACTGCAATCGTGTCAAGTTTCAGGTTCTTTTTTTCCATGACAACTCCTTTCTTAGAAGCTTTATCCTGCACCCCATAAGAGGGCACAATTTTCAATTCAAAGAAAATAAACGTTTCCTCTTCGACAAAGTCCCATGCCTATTACCGATAAGCAACTGACTATCCCTTTTTTCCATCTTCAAAGATAAGTCAATTTATAGGCCTGGGAACATTTACCTACCGTCATCGTATCATAAACTAGGTGAGAAAACGTTTCTAATTTCTCATAGTTGCTATTCCTTTTTGGAATAGTATAGATCAAATACCATAGAAATACCATAATAAAAGGAATGATAAAAAGAAAAAACCGGCAGGAATTACTCCTGCCAGTTGATCATATTTAAGTAACGATAGACGGTAGCGACTGAACAGTCCAACTTGTCGGCCACAAAATTAACCGCCCCCTTCATCCGGAACATTCCCCGGGCATCCAGCTGCCTGGTCACCTCCAGCCGGTCTTCTTGCTTCATATAACCGACGGGAATAGGGTTCCCTTTAATCACATCCTCGAAGATATTGACCATGAGCTCGTCGATATTGGAGTGGAACTCTTCAACCCCACCTTCTTGGTTGACCTGGTCGAAGGTCTGGCCCAGGTTGACCCGGTCACTTGCCGTCGGATTGACCCAATCCTTGGGATGGATGATCTTTTGCAAGCGGTCGAATTCCTCCAGGAAGCGGGCATCCGTGAAGTTGATGCAGAGAAGGGCAACCAGATCTCCCTCGTCATCCTTAATAAAGAATGACGAAGACCGATAATGATCATTCCCCCGACGACCCTGGTAGTTGACATAATAGTCGCGGCTCTTATACATCTTCTCCTGGATGATCCGAAGGCCTAGCTCCGTGATCGGGGACCCCACTCCTCTGCCGGATAAGGGGTTGGCAATGGCCACCACGGAATTGGGGAGCTTGGACACATCATGGAGAAGGATCTCATAGTCGGGACCCAGGAATTTTCCCAGAAAATCCACCAGGACCTTATAAGCACTCAGGTCATAAGCTTCCTTCCTCCCTCCCCCATTCTCCTGGGCAGCCCGGAGCTTGCGGATGACCTCCGGGGCCAGGTCATTTTCCAAGGCAGGCTTTTCAGCCGGCTCATTTCGCTTGCTTTTTCCTTGACTATCCTGCTTGCTTAAATTCTCTTCTGTCATTGTTTTATCCTTTATGTATGTGAAATATAAAAAATTCTCATAATTTCTATGTATAAGAATTGTAGCATAAAATCATTCACATATCGAAATCCCTTCCGAAAAATTTGGCCTCCTCCCCTCTTTCTTTTACAATGAAGAAAGTAATAACGCCCGGAGAGAGGATTATCCGGACATCTTTTAAAGGAGTAAGTTATGCCTATAAATAAGAAAAATGAGAATCCAGAGAGGTCAATCCGACTTTTCGATAAAACTACCCTAAAATTTATCCTGGTCGGGATCATCAATACTCTTTTCGGAACAGGGGTCATGTTCCTGGCCTATAATGTCTTTTCCGCCTCCTACTGGCTCTCTTCGGCCCTAAACTACATCCTGGGTTCCATTCTCTCCTACTTTCTCAACAAATACTTCACTTTCCAATCCAAGGAAAAATCCTGGAGCCAGGTGGTAAAATTCGTTCTTAATATTACCGTCTGCTACTTTCTGGCCTACGGTCTGGCTAAGCCCCTGGTCATGAGAATCCTGTCGGGCCAAGAGATTAAGCTGGTCGAAAATATCGCCATGATGGTGGGCATGGTCCTCTTTGTAGGGCTAAACTACCTGGGCCAGCGATTCCTGGTTTTCCCCGAGAAGAAATAGGAAGTGGCTCCCTGGCTACCAGAAAAGTTGACCCCCAGCCAGGGTCAACCCCAATATGCCTAGTCAAAAAAAAAAGAGAAGTGCAAAATTTGCACTTCTCTCTTTTTATCTTAAGGGATCAACCCTTATTTTCCCGTGAAAAGAACTTAGTTCTTTCTAGCGTTATATTCTTCGATTTCCTTGGTCAGTTCGGGAACAATCTCAAAGAGGTCACCAACCAGGGCAATGTCCGCCACCTTGAAGATAGGGGCTTCGGGGTCCTTGTTAATGGCGATGATGTAGTCGGAGTTCTGCATACCGGCTAAGTGCTGGATAGCACCGGAGATGCCGACAGCAATGTAGACCTGAGGTTTGACGGTCTTACCGGACTGGCCGACCTGGTGGGAGTGGGTAATCCAACCGGCATCAACGGCTGCACGGGAAGCACCGACGGTCCCGTCGAGGGCGTGGGCCAGCTTTTCAATCAGGTCGAAGTTCTTGGGATCCCCAAGTCCACGTCCACCGGATACGATGATGTCCGCCTCGAGGAGGTTGACTTCGTCGCCGGCTTCCTCATGGATGGTGTCCAGGACGCGGGTCCGGATCTTCTCCGTGGGGAAGTCGATGGTTTCTTGGATAACGTCAAATTCCGCCTTGGGTTCCACGCGGATGGACTGGAAGACGCCGGGGCGGACGGTCCCGATCTGGGGACGGTGGTCGGCGCAGATGATCTGGGCCATGAGGTTACCACCGAAGGCAGGACGGGTCCAGAGGATATTGTGGTTTTCCGTATCGATGTCCAATTCAGTGCAATCAGCGGTCAGACCGGTTTTGAGGCGGGAAGAAACCCGGGGGCCCAAGTCACGGCCTTGGTTGGTAGCGCCGATGAACATGGTTCTGGGGTGGTGCTTTTTAACCAGTTCTTCAATGGCATGGGTGTAAACGTCGGTGTTGTATTCTTTGTAGACATCACCTTTAACGAGGACAACACCGTCAGCGCCATAGTTCTTGCAGACTTCCTGGGCCTTATCCAAGTCGGATCCGATGAGGACGGAGTAAACTTTCTCCCCCACCTTTGCAGCCAGGGAAAGAGCTGTGGTCAAAAGCTCAAGGCTGACGTTGGCCGGTGTTCCATCTTCCTTTAATTCGGTAATGACCCACATGTTATTATATTCTGTCATGGACTACCTCCTACAGTACCTTGGCATGTTCCATCGCGGAAACCAGGCGCTTAGCGGCCAGGTTGGGATCTGCTTCTTGGATTCGAATGCCTTCTTTGTGGCTTTCCGGTGTATATGACTTCACCACTCTGGTTGGGGACCCCTTGAGTCCGATGGCCGTGGTATCGATGTTGGGGAATTCATCGAAGGTCAAATACTTGATTTCCGCCTTCTTGGAATGAAGGGCATTGCGGACGCGGGCATAGCGGAGCTCGTCCGTCTTGTTGAAGGTGGCCAGGAAGGGCATCTGGGTTTCCACGACCTGGTGGCAGGAATCCAGTTCTCTCTCGATAACGGCCTTGCCGTCCTTGACCTCCACGTTCAGACCATAGGTGATCTGGGGGATGTCCATGTGCTCAGCCAGCTCGGGGCCAACCTGGGCGGTATCGCCGTCGATGGCCTGCTTGCCGCAGAAAATAGCGTCAAAGGGGCCATCTTCTTCCTGGAGCTTTTCAACAGCTTGGGAAAGAATGTAGGAAGTGGCCAGGGTGTCGGAGCCACCGAATTTCCGGTCGGTAACCAGATAGGCTTCATCCGCACCGACAGCCAGGCAGTCTCTCAGCATGCCTTCCGCCTGTGGGGGGCCCATGGAAACGACAACCACTTTGGTGTTTTCGGGATCCCTGTCCTTGAGCTGAAGGGCCTGCTCTAAAGCGTAGGAATCATAGGTATTTAAGATGCTGGGCACCCCTCTACGGATCAGGGTGTTGGTTTCCGGGTCAATCTTCATTTCGGTTGTATCCGGAACTTGTTTTGCACAAACAAGAATTTTCATGTTGGCTCCTTCCTCTATTTTGCTCTCGCTAAGACGGAACCGCCGATGACCATTTCCATGACCTCGGATGTTCCTTCGTAGATTTCGGTAATCTTGGCATCACGCATCATGCGCTCAACCTGGTATTCCTGGATGTAGCCGTAGCCACCGTGGAGCTGGACGCATTCGGTGGTGACCCACATGGCGGTCCGGGAGGCCTTGAGTTTGGCCATAGCAGCCTCTTCGGAGAAGCGGTCCTGGGTGTCATGGGCAATGGCAGCCTTATAAACCAGGAGGCGGGAGGCTTCAATTTCCGTAGCCATCTTGGCTAACATGAACTGGGTGTTCTGGAACTTGGCCAAGGGGCGACCAAACTGCTCACGCTCTTTGACGTATTGGACAGTCCGGTCGAAGGCGCCCTGGGCAATACCTAAAGCCTGGGCGGCAATCCCGATACGTCCACCGTCCAAGGTCTGCATGGCAATGGGGAAGCCTCTTCCTTCCTTGCCTAAGAGGTTCTCAGCAGGGATGCGGCAGTCGCGGAAGATCAACTCGCAGGTGGAAGAAGCGTGGATACCCATCTTCTTTTCCACCGTACCGATATCGAATCCGGGGGTTCCCTTCTCCACGATGAAAGCGGAAATGCCGTGGGTTCCCTTGGACCGGTCGGTCATGGCGAATACGATGAAAGTGTCCGCTGCTCCGGCATTGGTGATAAAGATCTTTGTTCCGTTCAGGATGTATTCGTCTCCGTCCTTAACGGCTACGGTCTGCTGACCGGAAGCGTCAGTCCCGGCATTGGGCTCGGTCAAACCGAAAGCACCCAGTTTTTCACCGGAAGCCAGGGGACGTAAGTATTTTTCTTTCTGCTCCTCATTGGCGAAGCGCATTAACGCACCACCACAGAGAGAGGTATGTGCCGATACGATGACGGATGTCGAGGCGCAAACCCGGGCCAATTCTTCGACCAGGATGGCATAAAGAAGTTCGGAGCCACCTTCACCACCTAATTCTTCGGGGAAAGGAATGCCGAAATAACCCAGCTTCTGCATCTTCTTGACGTTTTCCATGGGAAATTCATGGGTCTCATCAATTTCCACGGCCAGAGGTTCCACTTCAGTTTCCGCGAACTTGCGGAACATCTGACGCATCTCCTCCATCTCTTTCATCACTTTCAGATCAAATTCCATAGATTCCTCCTATTAGTCATGGACCTACATAATCAAGGATAAAGGGCATGGTTATGCCCTTTATCCTCATTTACTATCATAGACCTTTATTTGCTATAGTCAAAGAAACCTTGACCGGTCTTCCGACCCAGGCGTCCGCCGCGGACCATCTTTCTCAGGAGAGGGGCGGGGCGGTACTTGGAGTCACCGAATTCATTGTAGAGGACTTCCATGATGGCCAGGACGACGTCCAAACCGATGAGGTCACCGAGTTCCAGGGGTCCCATGGGATGGTTGGCACCCAGCTTCATGGCGGTGTCGATGTCTTCCGGCTTAGCCAGTCCGTCTTCCAGGATAGAAATGCCTTCGTTGATATAGGGAACCAGGATCCGGTTAACTACGAATCCGGGACCTTCCTTAACCACAACAGGGGTCTTGCCCAATTCTTCAGAAATGGAGACGATCTTGTCTACTGTTTCCTGGGGGGTATTAATTCCGGGGATAACCTCGATTAACTTCATGACCGGGGCGGGGTTGAAGAAGTGCATCCCGATCAAGGGACGAGACAGGCCGGCGCCGATCTCGGTCACGGAAAGAGAAGAGGTGTTGGAAGCAAAGATGCAGTCCTTTTTGACGGTCTCATCCAACTTCTTGAAGGTCTCTTTTTTGATGGCCATGTTTTCGATGGCGGCTTCAACGATGAGGTCGCAGTCATCCAACTGGTCGTTCAGGCAAGGGGTGATCCGGTTGACGATGGCATCGGCATCCGCCTGGTCCATCTTTCCCTTTTGAACCCGACGGTCCAAACCCTTTTTAATCTTTGCCTTTCCTCCCTCGGAAAATTCAATCTTGATATCCGAGAGCATAATTTCGTGTCCTTTTTGTGCGAAGGCCTGGGCAATTCCAGATCCCATGGTTCCGGCACCGATTACTCCAACTTTCATTCTTCCTCCTTTATTGGCTAATAGCCCTATCTCTCCTTCGAGCAGGTCCCCTGCCCAGAAGAAGATTTACTTGTTTTGGAAATTCTTTTCTTTCCGCTTTTCCAGGAAGGCGGACATGCCTTCTACCTGGTCCTCCGAATCGAAGCAGTTGCCGAAGTAACCGGCTTCCGTTTCCATGGCTTTGTCCATGGGTTCTTCGATTCCTTGCAGGAGGGCGGCTTTGGTATTGCGGACGGCAATGGGGGCATTGCCGGCGATCCGCTGGGCGGTCTTCATGGCTTGGGCCATGAGGTCCTCTTGAGCGAAAACTTCAGAGACCAGGCCGATCTCCTTGGCTTCCTCCGCCTTGATATTCTTGGCGGTATAGAGGAGTTCCTTGGCCTTGGACATGGACCCGATCACCCGGGCCAGACGCTGGGTTCCGCCGAAGCCCGCTGTGATGCCCAATCCCACTTCCGGCTGACCAAAGAAGGCGTTCTCCGAGCAATAGCGGATGTCGCAGGACATGGCCAACTCATTTCCCCCACCCAGGGCGAAGCCGTTGATGGCGGCGATGACGGGGATGGGGAAGGTTTCGATCTTCCGGAAAATCTTGTTTCCGAGGAGTCCGAAGGCCTTGCCCTCGTCTTCGTTAAAGTCCTTCATCTGGGCGATGTCTGCGCCCGCCACGAAGGACTTGTCCCCTGAACCGGTGATGATCAGGCAACGAACCTGACCCTGGTCCACCTGGTCCATGGTCTGGTCCAATTCCTTAAGGACCTGGTCATTCAAGGCGTTGAGGGCCTTGGGCCGGTCAATCGTGATGACCCCGACCTGGCCCTGGACATCATATTTTACAAATTCCATGCTGCCTCCTTACAGTAATGAGGGGAGTGAAGGCTTCACTCCCCTCTTGCTTTCTCAATTAGTCTTCAACTTTCTTGATGGCTGTGGCAACGCCCATTCCACCACCGACGCAGAGGGTGGCCAGGGCTTGCTTGGCATCCTTCCGGCGGAGGAATTCATAGATCAGGGTGACCAGGATCCGGGCACCGGAGCATCCAACGGGGTGACCGATGGCGATAGCACCACCGTTAACGTTGGTCTTTTCCGGGTCGAGTCCAAGTTCTTCCATGCAGACCACGGACTGGGCGGCAAAGGCTTCGTTGGCTTCCACCAGGTCGAAGGCATTGATGTCGCAATCCAGCTTTTTCATCAGTCTCTTGGTGGCTTCGATTGGGCCGGTTCCCATAATGGCAGGATCAACACCGCCAACGGTTCCGTCAACATATTCCACCTGGGGCTTTACGCCTAGTTCCTTCATCTTGGATTCGGAGATCAGGATGACGCAGGCTGCTCCATCGTTGATTCCGGAGGAGTTTCCGGCCGTCACAACGCCGCCTTCCTTGAAAGCGGGTCTCAGTCTGGCAACGGATTCCATGGTCTGACCATAGCGGATACCCTCATCCTTATTGAAGGTGATGGTTTCTTTTCTCTTCTTTACTTCAACAGGAACGATCTCTTCCTGGAAGACATCGGCCTTTTGTGCCTTTTCTGCCCGGTTCTGGGACATGACAGCATATTCATCCAACTTCTCACGGGAATAGCCCCACTTCTCGGCAATGTTTTCAGCGGTAATGCCCATATGGTAGTTATTGAAGGCATCGGTTAACGCATCGTGGGTCATGGAGTCGATAATCTTGGCATCGCCCATCCGGTATCCATAGCGGCCATTGGTCAAGAGGTAAGGAGCCATGGACATGTTCTCGGTTCCGCCGCAGACAACGATATCCGCATCGCCGGTTTTGATCATCCGGGCACCGGTATTGACGGTCTCAAGTCCGGATCCGCAGAGGATGTTCATGGTCACGGCTGGGGTGGTTACGGGGATACCGGCGTTAACGGAAGCCTGACGAGCCACGTTCTGTCCGGCACCGGCCTGGAGGACGTTGCCCATGTAGACAAAGTCCACATCTTCCGGCTTGATCCCTGCACGGTTTAAGGATTCTTTAATAACAATTTCAGCTAACTTCTTTGCGGGTACGGTAGAAAGTGCCCCACCCATCGTTCCGACTGCTGTTCTGACAGCTCCAGTGATAAAGATTCTTTCAGACATTTTTTACTCCCTTTCCGGACCTTGTGGTCCCTGTCCAACATACCCTTTCCGATCTTTCCCTGTGTCCCCCGGCCTGTATTTTCCAGGCTTCTGAAATGGGGTTTCGCAAGGAATTCTCTTGATAAATATTTAACTTAGTCTTATTCTACTACAATTGACTGGTCCTGTAAAGGAGGGAATGGATTATATTTAGGAGGTCGAAAGAGAATTTTTCTGATACCATTTAATGAGACAAAAAACTTACCGGGCCTAAAAAGGCCGGACTGCCAATAAAAAATGCCCAATCCCTTGGAGTGAAGGGAAGGGCATTTACCACATGGAAAATCAGGGACTCGAACCCTGGACCCCCACGATGTGAACGTGGTGCTCTAACCAACTGAGCTAATTTTCCAAAGAGAACAGAACTATTATATGCAAAAACCCCAGGCCCTTCAAGTGCTTTCCCTTCTTTTCCCCCGGAAAGCCTCCCGGGCGGCCATTGACGACAGTAGAACAGATGAAAGAAAGGAATTTAAGATGACCGAAGACTTTACCATCCAATCCCTCCACGATCAAATCCCCATCCACCTGACAAAATTCCAGCCCGAGGAGGGGCCCGTCCGGGCCCAGGTCCTGATCCTCCACGGGATGTGCGAGCACCGGGGGCGCTACCGGGAGTTTGCCCAATTTCTGGCTGACCAGGGATTGGAGGTCTATACCATGGACTGGCGAGGACATGGAGAGACCTTGGTGGATGGACACTTGGGCTATTTCGCCTCCGAGTCGGGCTACCTGGTCCAAACCGGGGACCTAATCCATGTGATCGAGACCATCGACCGGGGAGACCTGCCATTTTTGGTCTTCGCCCATTCCATGGGGACCCTCTATGCCCGCTTTCTCCTCCAGTCCCGGCCCCACTTCTGTGACCTCCTCCTCCTTTCCGGCCCGCCCGCCAATAATTCCAAAATCGGGGGCGCCATCCTCATGGCCCGCCTTCTCTCCGCCATTCGTCCTGAGGCCCCCTCCTCCTTCCTTCAAAAAATCACCTTTGCGGACTATGCCAAGTCAATCCCGGACCGGAAGACCGACCTGGACTGGCTTTCCTGTGATCCGGAGAATGTGGCGACCTATATTGCCGACCCCCTTTGCGGTTTCCCTTTCACCAACCGGGGCTTCCTGGACCTCTACCTCCTGACCAAGGCCTGTTTTGAAAGGCCCTCATCCGAAGAAAAGCCCTCCTATGACCTCCCCATCCACCTCTTCCGGGGAAAGGGCGACCCCTGTCCCCGGCCTAATGATGGAGGGCCTGAGGAGATCAAGGAAACCCTCCAAGATTGGGGCTTCTCCCGGATTTCAGAGAAGGTCTATGCCCATTCCCGCCATGAGCTCCTTTTTGATCGGGATAAGAATCAAGTCTATCAGGACCTTCTTGCAACGATCAACAACCATCTTCCCGCAGTCCTCTAAGCCCCCGAGTTTTCAACGGTTTTACCAAAGCGAATGAAAAGCCCCCTTCACTGGAGAAGGGGGCTTTTTGTTATTTTTCTTCCTGGACAAATTGGATGATATCCTTGATGTTTTTGTGGGTGGTGATGACGGAAACGTCGTCCCCCACTTCGATGGAATCCGATCCGTTGGGGATGATATAGTCGTCTCCCCGGTGGATGCCGATGATTAAGGTGGAGGAAATGAGCTTGATGTCCCTGAGTGGCTTGCCGGTGATGGAGGACTCGTTCAGGATATGGAATTCCATGGCCTCCACCTGGTCATCCACCATCTGGTAGAGGCGGATCATGGAGGAATGGGAAGTCGCCTTCAAGGACCGGGAGAGTCGGATCATTTTTTCCGCCAGGAGTTGCTTGGGGGTGATGATGGTGTCCAAGCCCAGGTGGGTCAGGTGCTTGAGGATGATGGGCCTGTCCACCCGGGTGATGATCTTAGGCACAGCCCGGTCCTGGGCGAATGAGGAAAGGATGATGTTCTCCTCATCGTTATTTTGGAGGGCGGCTACAGCATCGAAGGACTCCAGTCCCTCCGCATCCAAGAGGAGGGGATCCTTGGCCTCCCCATAGACCACATCCACCATGGGAAAGTCCAGGGCCAGCTTCTTGCCGACTTCCACATCTTCTTCAATCACCTTGATATACATGGAAGTCTGCTTGGTCAGCCGCTCAACCAGATAGTAGGTCAGATCGCCACCGCCCAGGATCATGAGGGAGCGGACGGTCATGGGATCCCGGGTCATGTCCTGGTAAACCAGCTTCAGGTCTTCCCTCTTGCCGGTGACGTGGATCTTGTCCCCGGCATGGATCTCGAAGTTGCCATTGGGGATAAAGACGTAGTCCCCCCGCTGGACCGCACAGATCAGCATTCGACCTTCAAATAGCTTGGTGAATTCCATGAGGGTCTTGTTGCAGGCGGAGGATTCTTCCGTGACCGTCAGCTCGATAATCCGGATCTGGTTGTTGGAAAAGGACTCCATGGACTCAGCCGCCGGGAAGGCTAGGATTTTGGAGATGAGGACTGCCGCATCCATCTCCGGATTGACGATCCGGGAGACGCCCAGGGCGTCCTGCATAAAATCCATGTCCTCCAGGTATTCGGTGGACCGGACCCGGCCATAAACGTGGCCGACACCCAACTCCGAAGCCAGAATGGAGGCGATGATATTCGTTTCATCCGATGAGGTAACGGCCAGGAAGACATCTTCTTCACTGAGGTCGATTTCCCGGAGGATGTTGATCGAGGTGGCTGATCCCACAATAGCCTGGATGTCATAGGTTGAATAGAGGTCATTGACCCGGTCCTCATCGGTATCGATCAGGACAAGGTCATTGGATTCCCAAAGGGATTCACAGATGGCACGGCCGACTTCGCCGGCTCCACAAACGACAATTTTCAATGGAATTCCCTCCTATTTTTTCTTCCAGACCCTGGGCAAAAAGAGGATCATCACCGGGAAGATTTCCAGACGCCCGGCTATCATGAGGACAGTGAGCACGGCCTTCGAAAAGGGAGAGAAGGCTGCAAAGGAAGCCCGGGGACCGACGGCGGCCATTCCCGGACCGATATTGTTGAAGGTGGCCGCCACAGCGGAGAAGGCGGTCATGAAATCCTGCTCGGAAAAGGAGACCAGGAGGAGACCGGTTGTAAAAACCATGGCGTAGATGGCCAGGTAGACGAAGACCGACCGGACATATTCATCGCCTGGCCTCTTCCCGTCAATGGTGATGGGCTTTAGGAGGCGGGGATGGACCGCATGGCGGACTTCCCTTTTCATGGATTTCAGATAAATGAGAACTCGGGAAACCTTGATCCCGCCCGCCGTGGACCCGGCCATGGACCCGGTAAACATGAGGATGAGGAGGATGATGTGGGCGAAAAGGGGCCAGAGGGCAAAGTTGGCGGTTCCGAAGCCCGAGGTGGAGATGATGGTGGACACGGTGAAGAAGCTGTCCCGGAAGAGGGCTTCCATGCTTCGATAGGAAGGGGCGATGCAGACCATGATGGCGAGGGTGGAAAGGATGATCAGGGTCCAATAGAGGCGGAGCTCCTCATTGGCAAAGAAGCGCTTGAAGCGTTTCCGGAAAAGGAGGAAGTAGAGGTTAAAGTTGGTGCCGAAGGCGATCATACCGATGGCCAGGATGTACTCCACCAGAGGGTTTTGGAAATGGCCTACGCTCAAAGCCTTGTTGGAAAAACCGCCGGTTCCTGCTGTCCCGAAAGCATGAATCATGGCGTCAAAGAGGTTCATGCCGGCCAGGCAGAGGAGACCGATCAAAACGGCGGTCATGATCAAATAGAGCTTGTAGAGCATAAAGGCCGAAGACTTGTTTTTGGAGGCCAGCTTGCCGAATTCCGGACCCGGCACTTCCGCCTTCATGATGTTGACTGCCCCCTCCCCCATCTCCGGGGCAAAGGCAAAGGCGAAGACCAGGATCCCCATCCCCCCAATCAAGTGGGAGAATGACCGCCAGAAAAGCATAGATTGGGACAGGGCCTCGACATCCGTCAGGATGGAGGAGCCTGTGGTGGTAAAACCCGATGCCATCTCAAAAACCGCATCCAGGAGGGAAGGAATTTCCCGGGCAAAGTAAAAGGGCAAGGCCCCGAAAAATGACAGGAGAAACCAGGACAGGCTGGTGATGGCAAAGCCGTCGACAAGGGTATACTTCATTCCCCTCGGTCCGACCTTCATCATGGCCAAGCCGAGGGCGGACAAAATCCCCATGGTGGCCAAAAAGGCCAGGAGGGTCCGACCGGATTCCCGATAGATGAGCCCCACCAGGAGGGGGGCCAACATCATGGCCGCCTCGATGAGGCAGACCTTGCCTAAAAATCGAATGACAACGCGTTTATTCACAGAAAAACCTCAACTTTTTTACTCCGTCAAAAAAGGATAGGATTTGGATCGAACCATGGATGAACAGGTCCCCCAAATATATAGATTATACCACTTTCCGTCCTGACCGACCCGGTAGGCCCCGGCCTTTTTATTTCCTCTTTTTCAAAAGGCGGTATCTTGGGTAAAAATCAAGCAAATCTTGGTTTTATGGAGAAGAAAGGAGACCCTATGGACGTTTCTATTTTTATGGCGGACGGTTTGGAAGAATGTGAAGCCCTCCTGGTCGTCGACCTCATGCGCCGGGCCGGCATTGCCATCCAGACAGTGGCGGTCCACCAGCCGGATTGGGAAGGCCGGGAAGAGGACCGGAAGCGGATCCGTTCCTGCCACGATATTGAAATTACCTGCGACACCACTATCAAAGACTATGAGCCGGGCGCGGAAGTGGCCCTCATCATCCCCGGCGGACTTCCCGGCGTGGACTACCTGAAGGCCAACGAGAAGCTCCGGGCCATCCTCATGGATTTCCATGAGAAAAAGGTGAAAAAGGATGAGGGCTGGATTGGAGCCATCTGTGCCGGGCCCACCCTCCTGGCTGACCTGGGCATCCTTGACGGAAAGGCCGCTACGGTCTATCCCGGCCGAAAGGATGACTTGGGAGACAAGATCAATTATGTCAACCAGGATGTGGTCATGGCCCCCGGCATCATCACCGGAAAGGCCCTTGGCCTGGCCATCCCCTTCGCCCTGGTCCTCATCTCCACCCTCAAGGGTGAGGAGACGGCCAACCGGGTAGCGGAGGAAATCTATTATAGCTCCTGGTCCCAGGCCCAAAGAAAGACATCCGGTCAATAGACGGAAAAAAAACAAGGACCCCAAAAGGGTCCTTGTTTTTATTTGGCTTGGTCTTAAAACTACTTGACCTCGACAGTAGCACCGGCTTCTTCAAGCTGGTTCTTAATGTCTTCGGCTTCGTCCTTGGAGACCTTCTCTTTAACGGCCTTCGGAGCTTCGTCAACGAGAGCCTTGGCTTCTTTCAAGCCCAGGCCGGTGATGGTCTTGACGACCTTGATGACGTTGATCTTGGAAGAACCGGCAGAAGCCAGGATAACATCGAATTCGGTTTGTTCAGCTTCAGCAGCACCACCGGCAGCGGCAGCGGCAACAGGAGCGGCAGCAGCAACGGGAGCAGCAGCGGATACGCCGAATTCCTCTTCCAGAGCGGAAACGAGGTCGGAGAGTTCAAGAACGGTGAGTTCTTTAATTTGATCAATTAACTGAGTGACTTTTTCAGATGCCATTGGTAAATCCTCCTTAAGGATATTTTTGCTAGGATGGTTCAATCATCCGGTAACGCCTGCTCTCATGCGACAGAGGTTCCACAAAAGCTTAGGCTGCTTCTTCTTGTTCTTTCTTTTCCTTGACAGCGTTCAGGCCATAGACCAGGCTGGACAGGATGGCGTTGGAAACCTGAGCCATGCCGGCAACAGGGCCTTGGAGCCCGCGCAGGAGCATGGAGAGCAGGATCTCCTTGCTGGGTAGCTTGGAAAGAGCGATGACCTTTTCCTTATCGATGGCCTTGCCTTCGATAAAGCCGGCTTTAATGATGAGCTTTTCCTCATTATCCTTAGCGTATTCTTCCGCAATTTTGGGACCGGACACCATATCTTCATCGGAGAAGATAAAGGCATTGGGGCCCTGGAGGAGTTCATCAAATTCATCGTGTCCCAGCTCATTGAATGCCCGACGGACCATGGTGTTCTTGTAAACCCGGTAGTTGACACCGGCTTCACGGAACTTGGCACGCAGGTCAGTGATCTCTTGAACATCAATGCCGGAGTATTCCGCAATGACGATGGACTGCGCCGCTTCAATCTGTTGACGGATCTCGTCCACCACCGCCTTTTTCTTATTTAATGTTGCTTCCTTCAAATTCTTTCACCTCCCTCGGCTACTTAAATTAAAAATCTCCCCACGCGAAGACGCATGGAGAGACGGAAATCCGTATCATCCACCTCGACGGGAAATTAAGCTTTCGCACCCGTGGTCTTCGGTAGCCAGTTATGTATTATAGCAGAGAAAATCGGACTCGGCAAGGCCTCCCTGTCAAAAACCAGCTCCTTTCTCCCCTTGATTTCTTGACCACATAAGCATATGATTAAAGGGATCTTATTCGGGTTCGTAGCTCAGTTGGGAGAGCGCTGCGTTCGCAACGCAGAGGTCGTGGGTTCGACTCCCATCGGATCCATAAAAGAGGAGATCACCAGTGATCACTGGTGATCTCTTCTTTTTTCCATCGATTGTCCAGTTCGTTAATAACGGATCTCTTCTTTTTTCTTCATAATTATTAGGGCACAACCGGCAAGAAGACCAACTCCTACGAAAGCAAAAACTGCAAAATCACCGGTGGAAGGCGAAATAGAGTTCGATTTCTTTTTGATCTCGCTCTGATTCTCTACCTTTGTCCCCTTGGCACTCTCCTCCACTCTATTTTTCCCCGGTAGACTTTCTTTTTCGCCGGGCTTTGCTTCCGGTTCCTTTGCAGGATCCTTGCTATCCTCCGTCTCCGGATTTACCGGCTGAACTTTTCCAGGCTCCGCACCGGGATTGTCCATATTCCCTGCGTCCGTTCCCGGAGTAGAGGCATTATCCGAATTTCCCGGGTCCGTTCCCGGATTGTTAGGATTGGACGGATCGTTTCCATGATCACTCCCATCAGGGACCAAGTCAAACATGGCCCAGATAGCGGACATTGATCCCTTATTCTCCTCATTCACGATAAGGTGAAATGTGTCCTTCAATCCAGTAATTTCTTTTGCCATATTGTTCGGAGAGCTCTGAACTACTAATTTCTTTCCTTCAGGAACTCCCAGCGCTTTCAGCCGGTACTCACCTTCAAGCAGAGGATTTTCAAATTCGCCCTGCTTATTGTCATTGTAACTGAAGGGATTTTCCACCTCTGTCCAGACACCATTCACCTTTGCCTGAACTTGGAAGCTGACGCTGTCCACGCGCTTTCCGTCTTCACGAACTTCAACACGAACAGGAATTGATGCAAGATCCTTCTTTTGAATACGAACTTCCAAGGCCTGAGTCCAGGTATCATTCAAAGCCTCTTGACCCGGCACAGAAATGACATCCTTCTCGAGATCAAAGGGCTTCTCCTCAAAGATGGCTTCTTTCACCTCATAGTCGCTCTTGGAATCATCGACGATAATCTTGTAGTCTCCTCGAATGAAGTAGTAGCGACCATCAGCATCCTTGAAGAAGGTAACCGTGTCCAAAGAAGATTTAACCTCCCAGGGATCATGGGCGACTCCGTCGGAACCAACCACCTTAAAGGCCAGGCCCAGGTCTTCAATCTCCTTATCCGTGATTCTTTCCCCATTTGCATAGCGGAGGTTCAGAACGATCTTCCAGTAGTTTTTCCCCCAAACGCCTACATAATTAGTAGTCTCCTTCACTTCCACTTCCGCTCCTGGTTGGAAGGTGTTCCCTGCAGGATCTTTCCAGAAGAGGAAGGACTTGGCCGGATCGCTACTGGCTTCCGGCTCAGGCAGGATGACCTTTCCATCCTCAGGGGGCATGTCGGCGGGAGCCTCCATCCCCTCCGGAGCATTTTCGTAAGAGAAGGTCGCCATCGTTTGACCGGCATGGATCAAGCGCACGCTTGGCGCTTGCTGGTAGGCTAAAGCACCGCTCACGTCGATGGTGACCGATTCATTTTGAGCGAACGAATAACCCGCCGGAGCTTTTGTTTCGGTTAAGGTGTACTCTCCATTGGGATACTTCTTTTGAGTCGTCATTGACCCATTGGTGATTTCAAGGGTATCAATCAGCTTATCCCCTTGGCGAATTTCCACAGTTGCTTGATCATGGATGACCTTCTTGTTCTCATCGACCAAGTCAATTCTGATGTTATTTCCTAAAATCTCTTGTTTTTGGAGGTCCCGAAATTCCTTTACCAAATCATCCACTTGTGCTTGACTCATCGTCGTGGACTGTAATGCACTCGTTACCTTTGCAGCAAATCCCTCATAAATTTCCGGATTCACCAACCCCGTATACTGGCCCATTCCACTGCGGAAATAGGATTGATTGATGACACGAAGTTCATCTTTATTGACGATTTCAGCAACAAAAACAGTATCCTGGTTGATCACGGTTTGAGCAGGATCCACTTTCTCATTACTGCCTTCCACATGCCAACCTACGATCGTCGACCATGTGGATTGAGTAGCCTGATGCGGATTCTTCGCAGCAGGAACAGAGGTCGGCTTGGATCCTTTCACCACATCTTCCGATGCTGTCTGCCCCCAATACTTATACGTCACCTTCTTCTTGCTATTGTCCGGAGCCGGATCATTAACAAACTTATAAGCTGTAATTAAAATCAAACCCGGTTGATTAAAATACGGCTGGCACTTTCCCGTTAACTTGATTCTTTTTCCCAAATTCTCCGGATGATCCTGCAAATTCAGGATCTTCATAAAATCTGAATCCGCCAGGTAAATGGGCATGATTTTATCCGGATTCTTTTCATTTCTGGCATCTGCCAAGGCAAAATTGAAAGCCGATTGGCTAGCTGAGGGATCAATCAAATTGCCGGACTTCAGGCTCCCAACGATATATCCCTCTACCGTGCACTCTTTGTTGTTTTCAATTGTCTTCGCCTCTACAACGCTTAAGGGCTTGTTGGCAACTTCCTCCACCGATGAGCTTTCTTTTTCTGCTGGATCACTGGCATAGATTCTTCCATCGACCGAAGTCAAAAGAAGGGCGAAAGCGCAGAATAAAGCAAGCAGACGTCGGCTAAACTTCAGGACCTTTGAACCGTTCATGCTCTCCTCCTCAATCTTTTCTCTTTCCTCATTCCATTCATAAACATACAAGGAAAGTTTATCGAAGAGTTTTAAGGGCAATTTTAACAGAAAGTAAAAAGAAGGTTAAAGATAAAAAAAGAGGTCCCGGCGTAGATCCGAGACCTTCTCTTCAGTAATGGATAGGTTGCTTATTTCTTTCCCAACTCCATGAGGGGAGCGGTTTCAAGCGGGATTCCGGGGCCCATAGTGCAGGCGACGGTAACCGACTTGAGATATCTACCCTTGGAAGAAGCCGGTTTGGCTTTGACTAAGGCGGCCATCAGGGCTTCGATGTTTCCGGCAATGGCATCTTCACTGAAAGAAGCCTTACCCACCAAGACGTGGACGATGTTCTGCTTGTCGGTCCGGTATTCGACCTTACCGGCCTTAGCGTCCTTGACGGCCTGGGCCACATCCATGGTCACCGTGCCGGCTTTGGGGTTGGGCATGAGGCCACGGGGACCCAAAACACGCCCCATCTTACCAACCACACCCATCATATCGGGAGTAGCAATGGCAACATCAAAGTCCAGCCAGTTTTCATTCTGGACCTTGTCGGCCAGTTCCTCACCGGCAAAATCAGCACCGGCATCCAGGGCTTCCTGGGCTTTTGCCCCCTTGGCAAAGACGGCAACCCGGACGTTCTGACCGGTTCCGTTGGGGAGGATGACGGTCCCACGGACCTGCTGGTCCGCATGGCGGGAGTCAACACCCAAACGAGCATGGAGCTCGATGGTCTCATCAAACTTGGCTGTGGCGGTTTTCTTTAATAAAGAAGCGGCCTCGGTCAGGTTATAGCTCTGGTTCTTATCCACCAGCTTGGCAACTTCCTGATATTTTTTTCCTCTTTTAGGCATAGATTCCTCCTTGTGGTACGAGCGGAAATTCCTCCCACTGGTTATTCTTCGACAGTAATGCCCATGGAACGTGCGGTTCCAGCAATCATACTCATAGCAGCTTCCAAGGAGCCGGCATTGATGTCAGGCTTCTTGATTTCTGCAATCTTCTTCACTTGTTCCTTGGTCAGCTGGCCAACCTTTGTTTTGTTCGGTTCGCCGGATGCTTTGTCCAGGCCCAATTCCTTTTTAATAAGAACCGGAGCCGGAGGAGTCTTCGTAATAAAGGTGAAAGACCGGTCCTGGAAGATGGTCATCTCAACAGGGATGATCATTCCGTTCTGGTCTGCTGTTTTCGCATTAAATGCCTTGACAAATTCCATGATGTTTACACCATGGGGGCCTAAAGCCGTACCTACTGGGGGTGCTGGCGAAGCCTGGCCGGCAGGAATTTGCAGCTTAACAATTGCACTTACTTTTTTAGCCATCATATCCTCCTAAGGATTGTGGTCGTGGTTAGTACGGGGTAAGCGCCCCCCTTCCACGCCATCTCTTGTTTCTTACGAGAACCATGTTCTCTGATTGTACTTCCGTTTTTTTCTCACCCGCCCCTCTTTCGACGGGTCGGATGCATGGCAAGTCTGCTTACTCGACTTCCACGTCATCAAAGGAAAGTTCGACCGAGGTCTCCCGACCAAACATGTTGATCAGACCCCTGACCACTTCCTTTTCCTGGTTGACCTCTTCTACTTCAGCAATAAAGCCGGCGAAGGGTCCGTAGATGATCTGAACCTTATCTCCTGCCTTGACTTCGAGGGTCCGGTGGCGGACCTGCTCACGGACGCCGAATTGGGCGATCTCAGCAGGGGTAAGGGGAACCGGGGTGTTGGCCGAGCCGACAAAGCCCGTCACCCCCTGGGTGTTTCGAACCAGGTACCAGGACTGTGGAGTGATGATCATCTTGACAATCACGTAGCCGGGGAGGATTTTCCTCTCCTTGACGACCCTCTCGCCGTTCTTGTTTTCCACCACCTTCTCGGTGGGAACGCGGACATCAAAGATCGTCTCTTTGGTCTGGTTTTCAATGATCATCTGAATTTTGGTCTGCACCTTGTTTTCATAGCCGGAATAGGTATGGATCACATACCACTTGGCTTCTTTTTCGGCCTCAGACACAATTTCCTGGTCGTCTTGATCTTGGGGATCTTCGATGATCTCTACATCTTCCGGTAAGTTGTTTTTGGACTGTGTCATTCCATTCCCTCCATCGGATTAGAGAACAAGACCGATAATCCCTCCAAAGGCCATGTCGAGGATCCAGCAGAATAGTGCCACGGCGAGTGCGATAACCAAGGACACTGTGGTGTACTGGATAGTCTCCTGTTTGCTGGGCCACTGAATCTTGCGATATTCTGCCTTTGCCGCTTGTAATCTTGAGCTTTGCTTCTTGGCTGCCATTGAAAAACTCCTTACTTGGTTTCCCGATGCAAGGTGTGTTTTTTGCAAACCGGGCAATACTTACGCAGTTCGAGGCGGTCCGTCGTGTTCTTCTTATTTTTGGTGGTATCGTAGTTTCTGTTCTTGCATTCAGTACAAGCTAATTTAACCTTGTCTGCCATATATACTCCCTCCTACTCCCAAAAGTTATCGGCAGCCTTTTTTCGCACACTAAAGAAAGGCCTATGTAGACCGATACATCGAGATATAATATCACAAGTCCTAAGCAATTGCAAAATTCCAAAAGATTGGGTATCATTACCCTTTGTATATTGTATTTTATTCATCATCTTATCGAGTAAGGAGGTCCTATGATTCGTCTTTCACGCCCAAAAGCCAAACCCGCTTTACCCACGGAGAAGAAAGAAATTGCCAAAAAGCTTTGGACCCTCTCCTATCCCACCATGATCTCCTTCGGTCTGGAATCCTTCTATGATATTGTCGACATGGCCTGGGTGGGACAGATTTCCCCGGAATCTCTCTCCGGGGTCACCATTTTCTCTACTATTTATATGCTCTTCACCGTCCTTAATGAGGTGGCGGGTGATGCCTCCATTTCCCTGATCTCCCAATACTATGGGCGGGGGGATAAGGAAACCACCCAGCGGGTCGCCGAGCAGACCATCTCCTTCAAGATCGTCCTTGCCTTTATCTCCATGGCCCTCCTGCTAATTTTCATCCGCCCCGTCATGGAGTTCTATACCGATGATTCCAAGGTTATCTCGGAAGCCCTGTCCTACGGCTACATCCGGATCTTCTTCATTCCGGTCCTCTTCGCCCTCTATTCGGTGAACACCATCTTCCGCTGCACCCAGGATTCCATCACCCCCATGAAGATCATGCTGATTTCCGCCATCCTCAACCTCATCCTGGACCCTATCCTCATGTTTGATACCGTCCCCTTCCTGGGCATCCCGGGGGCCGGTCTGGGCGTCCTGGGCGCCGCATGGGCCACCATCCTGGCTTCCGCTGCCGCCTTCATCTACGGATTCACCATCCTGGCGACAGGCCGCCGAAAGGTCCGGATCTCCATCCCCGGCCTCTTCCGCCTGGACAAGACCATCGACAAGAAGCTCCTTTTCATTGGAATCCCCTCCGGTGTCCAGTTCTTTATCCGCCAGTTCTTCAACGCCGCCATGGTCAAGTTTGTGGCGGTCTATGGGACCACAGCCATCGCCCTGGCCGGGATCAACGGCAAGCTCAATGGCTTTGCCCTCATGCCCATCTTCGGCCTGACCATGGCGGGGTCCACCCTGGTCGGGGCCGCATTGGGTGAGAACCGGATCAAGGAGGCCGAGCTGGTCACCAAGGTGGGGGCCCTGGTCAACCTGATCATCGTCGGCTCACTCTCCCTCCTCATCGCCATCTTTGCCCGGCCCATCATGTCCCTCTTCTCCCAAGATCCCATGATCGTAGACAATGGCATTCCCATGCTCTGGATCATGGCCGTTGACCTCCCCCTCCTGGCCTACTGCTTCGGTCACAAGGTGGTCTTCTCCGGATCCGGCTACAACCGGCCCAAGCTCATCGCCACCCTGGGTTCCACCTGGCTGGTCCACCTCCCCGTAGTCCTGGTCATGATTTACGTCCTCCAGGTCCCCATCCTCATCTTCTGGACCTCCTACCTCTTTGCGGACACGGCGGACCTCCTCATTACCCTGTATTATTACAACCAGCCCACCTGGCGGTTCAACCGCGTCTGATCCCGTCTTCCCAATCCCCGGTCCTCCGGGGATTTATTTTTCCCTTTCTTCCCAGCCTTCCGGCAGCATGGGCCGTCCCAAGCGGTAGTAGGTGGCGGTGGAAATCCCCAGGATCTTCTCCCCATCGCTCACCTCGGCTTTCAGGGTCACAATCTTCTTCCCCTCATTGGCCACCTCCGCCCGGCAATAAGCGGTCCCTCCTTCTTTGATGGAATCCATGAAGTGGTAAGAGATGTCGATCGTGGTCACCGCCTCATCCAAATACACCAGGGCCAGGGCCATGGTGGCATCTGCCAAAGACACCAGGGACCCTCCCTGGGCAATTCGATAGGGATTGGTCAGGTCCTCCCCGATCTTCATGGAGGCCTCGGCATAGCCCTCACCCACCTCCTCGCACTCAACCCCGATGTGAAGTCCGAAGTTGTTATGGTTGATCCGGAAACGCAAGTTTTCTTCTTTGATCATAAGATGTCCTTTCTGAATTGAAATGGGAAATGAACAATATGAATATACCCTTGCTCGCAAAGGAAAGATTTTTCGATCTTCCTAATAATACTTCCCAAACAAAAAAACTACTCTTCGTTTTCTAAAATTTTAAAATTCTCTGGATCATATAAATAATCTTCCCCAGTATCATCAATGATTCTAATAAATCCACACTCATAACCAAGGGCTTCATAAATTTTATTGTTTGTCAGAGAGATCCCCTCGTCTTTACCTGTGTATTTTACTTTCATCTTTAAATACCCTCTTCATCTTGATTTCTTCGTGTTTCCATTAGCCTCTTACCAGTAACCTTCGACTTTTGTTTGTCTTTCTTAAAGTAGAAAAAAGTTCCTCTTGCCATTTTCTCATGCTTCAGGGGTACCCCCGTATGTAAGAGAGAGAATATCATCCTAATAATATAAATTCATAATACAAGGGATCGTCTTTGCTTGTGGGGAAAAGACTTCGATTTTTTCTCCAGCTACGATGGCATTGACTTCCTCTTGTGTGAAAGTCTTCTCCGCAGTCTTCTCGTCTTTAGTACTTTTACCATTCGACTGAGAATCGTCTTGAGTGGGGTCTATCTCCTGTTCCAGTACTTCTTTTGAATTCTTGTCATCTGCCATTTGTACTCCTCCATTTTTACGCCTGTCGGCTTATTCCCGTAGTGTTTACCGTCTTCCACGTCTAGACAACACCGTAGCTTTTTAAGCCTTCCACGTCTGGGCAATAAAAAAGCAGCGGGCTTTTGCCTACTGCTTTGGTAACTTTATTGTTGTTGTTATTCTTCTAAAGAATCTCTAATACCTTTACCTCAGATGGGACAACTGCTATTTCTCCAAATAGCAACATGGGTTCTTCATCCTCATCTTCTTTTGGATAATACTCATAACTCGTAACATTTTCCCATTTTGAGCCATCTTCAAATACAATATTTACTCTTCTTCCAGTCGCCTTTTCCAGCAATTCGTTACTTATCATGTTTCCTCCCATCGTCAAAAGCAGCATAGCCATGAACATATTTTTTATTTTTGAAAGATATTAGTGCTTTATGACTATTAGCAATCTCTAATGTTTGCCCTCGATATGTGCCAACTACTTCTTCTGACTGCACAATAACCTTCTTCGTCCATTTCCCACTATGCGTTCTGATTATTTCCCCACTTGATGCCTTTTCAGAAATTAAATTTTGAAAAGCATCATAACTCATCTCAACGCTACTTTTTGAGGAATCATAATTAGGTGATCCCGGATGGTGTTCCCTAAATTTTTCTTCATTCAAAATCTTGTCGTGATCGTTTATCCATGACCTTATCGCCTCATCTGATTGATCCTCTACAGGCTCTTCTTCATTATACCCCTTATCCACCACCGCCGCGATGCTGCACCGACAAAAAGGATGTAAGGGCGGCAAGTTCCCGCCAATGGCACTTTTTTCGACATCAAAGACTCGGCCATCCATCGCTTCACATATCGGGCACGTCCTGTGATCGATCTCCGCAATCCATTCGTACTTGCTATATCCTCCTCTACGAAAGGAATCCAGCTGAACTTCCGTTATCACTCTCGCAGATTCCGTAATCGCCAGTCGATGGGCCTTGAAAAGTGCCCCTCCGCCTTTTACTCCCGTTTCTTTATCGACCAGATCCGCTAAGCGATTAGCCCATTGGTAAGGATGTTCTCCAAAAAGTAGAGATCGTTCCAAGCCAACCTGCAAGCGGCTCACCAGTTCTTCCTTGTTTGCCCATATCCGTGATGAAAATGGAGCTCCCTGAAAGTCACCCAGGATAATTTTATCCACGTTTCGAAGGAGTGCTTTCCGAGTAGGTTCACTCAATCCCAGAATCCCGGCTTGTCGTTCAATCTCCTTTATTGAGTCCTGTGATAATCGGGTAGCGAGTAGTTGGTATTCTTCATCGTATAGTTTAAGTCCGTGAAGCTCAATCTCCCGTTTCATCAGTTCGATCCGGCTGGTTCGCATCTTCATATTATACAGCCTGATTTCTGCATTCGCCTTATCACTAACGGCTCGAGCCGGCTCTCTTCCTCAATGCGGGCCAGTTCTTGCTTAATACAGAAATATTTTCTAAAATGGTCTCATTTGATGTGATAACTTGAAGGCTGCGTGCCGTCTCGGTTTCTTCTTTGATGTTTGTTGGTAGGTTTCGAGTAACCTTATAGTCTATTCCTACGAGGTCATTTTGACTGATCGTAGAATCATGAAATCAACGACCAGCAGACCATCGTCACCGGTCTTCTCCAGATTGAGAAACCGGTGATCTCGTATAAAGATCACAGGTCTTGGCAACTCTAATGAGGGTATAGTTAATTGTAATGGGGTTAAAACAAAACTTAAATCCTGTATCTTTTTGACAATGTGAAATTAAGAAACAATTATGCGGAGGCTATGGCTAAAGCATAAGCAGGTGAATTTGTCAGTAAGGATGAGGCCAATTCCATGTCAAAAGCAATTATTGATGAAAATAGTGATTTATTTTCCATATATGGACAAGGGGAGGAACGACAATGATGGAGCCAAAATTTATTCCGTTTCTGACAGATAAAACACGAAAAACAGAACACGGATATGAATATATTGAACTAACAAAAGACACGCCACAAGCTCTAATAGATGAGTATATGACATTTGTACAAGAGCAAGATGAGCGTTGCAAAAATAGCGAATGCATTGTCATGCTATGAATAGCCGAAAATTTAGGTGGTTATAAATTATCAAACCAGATAAACAATGGTTTCAATATCATCGATTATAATCCCGTATGGTCCATCCGTGGTTCCTATGAAGAAGGTATCGAATCTTTCATCCTCATCTTCAAAATCAGAAGCCAATGCCAAACCGTTTCCGCAACCAATAAACACCTGTCCATTTTTTAATTGAACTCGGATTTTGTCTGCGTATTCAGCTTTTTTCCAGTCGATCAAAACAGCCTCCTTCTTCAAGAATAACATGAGCGCCGTATTTCATATATTATATTATAACTTGATGATTATTAATATCCTCTTTTTTTGGCGGGGTTCTGATTTTTGCGTGAAAGTCATTAAAGTTTTATCAGATGAACGCTATCTCAAGGTATCACCCTCGCTCACGCGGGAAAGACTAAGGTGGCGGAAGCCCTTGTCCGCTCTCGCACGGGATCACCCCCGCTTACGCGGGAAAGACTTGAACTCGGATGTCCTCCACCGGTCGACGTTAGGATCACCCCCCGCTTACGCGGGAAAGACTGGCTGGTGTCGTGGTTGATTAAGGCCCTTACGGGATCACCCCCGCTTACGCGGGAAAGACCGGACTTGGCGTTCCGGTAAGACCCACCATGCGGGATCACCCTCGCTTACTCGGGAAAGACGTCAATGCTTTTGACCTGGTCCGGGTCCACCTCGGATCACCCCCGCTTACGCGGGAAAGACCCGCCCGAGATGGTTGTAATGAGTGGGGACTCAGGATCACCCCCGCTCGCGCGGGAAAGACTTTCGCACGATTTTCACACTATCCCGCCAGGCAGGATCACCCCCGCTCGCGCGGGAAAGACTAATTCATTTTCCCTTCATAAAATGTTGGCGGAGGATCACCCCCGCTCGCGCGGGAAAGACTAGAGGCATGCCGGACTGCATAATGACCAAGGGGGATCACCCCCGCTCGCGCGGGAAAGACTCAAAAAGTTCCTCCACCGTCTGCTCCAATTTGGGATCACCCCCGCTCGCGCGGGAAAGACGTGAAGGGGTCAAGGCCTGGGGCGGCGATAACGGGATCACCCCCGCTCGCGCGGGAAAGACTTCGCTGGTAACCCCATATCCCGGATGGAGCGAGGATCACCCCCGCTCGCGCGGGAAAGACAACGAATTATATTCGTAGCGACGAAATGGCAGAGGATCACCCCCGCTCGCGCGGGAAAGACAGGAGAAGCAAAGCACGGAGAAAGATGGATCAGGGATCACCCCCGCTCGCGCGGGAAAGACTTGGACGAGGACCCGGCTTCCCTTCCCGGTATAGGATCACCCCCGCTCGCGCGGGAAAGACTAGAGGCATGCCGGACTGCATAATGACCAAGGGGGATCACCCCCGCTCGCGCGGGAAAGACCGGAGGACCCCATACCAGTTCTGTCCGGCGGAGGGATCACCCCCGCTCGCGCGGGAAAGACGCCGCAGCTTCAAAATTAAAAACGGCGACATCGGGATCACCCCCGCTCGCGCGGGAAAGACTCAAAAAGTTCCGCCACCGTCTGCTCCAATTTGGGATCACCCCCGCTCGCGCGGGAAAGACTAAGATTTTTCATTAATGTCTCAATCATGCTCAGGATCACCCCCGCTCGCGCGGGAAAGACCTGGAAGATTAGTGCTGCTACACTGACCACCAGGGATCACCCCCGCTCGCGCGGGAAAGACGGATTTTGGCCTGCAAAACAGGGCCGCTCGGCAGGATCACCCCCGCTCGCGCGGGAAAGACCGCGGTTCGTATGGAAACCGTGCTCGATGAGCAGGATCACCCCCGCTCGCGCGGGAAAGACTCGACGAAGAAGGCTTCCGGATCGTCATGCACGGGATCACCCCCGCTCGCGCGGGAAAGACACCTGGAGGAGATTGTCTGCCACAAGGGCGATAGGATCACCCCCGCTCGCGCGGGAAAGACCAATAGAGGAACGATTTGCATAGCCCGTCTTTAGGATCACCCCCGCTCGCGCGGGAAAGACTGAACACCACGATCTGTCCATACGGTTTGTGTAGGATCACCCCCGCTCGCGCGGGAAAGACTCTCCCTTCATTCCAACGCCGGAAACAGAACCGGGATCACCCCCGCTCGCGCGGGAAAGACCTGTAACGATCGACCCGGAAGAACAAGGAGTCGGGATCACCCCCGCTCGCGCGGGAAAGACTTCCCCGGCTTGCCCCGGCCCCGGTTGCCCCGGGGATCACCCCCGCTCGCGCGGGAAAGACGTTCCCGACCGTGTTGGAGGTCTTGTTCCAGGGGGATCACCCCCGCTCGCGCGGGAAAGACACTAAAAAGATCCCTTAAATTAGCCATCCCATTTTAACGAACTCTTAAATCCCATGACCTTCTCAGAAAGTTCTGCAATAATTATAGCATCCTCTAAGGCTCGATGAGGGACCCTTCGGTCAATGCTGTAAGCAGGAAGGACAGTTTGAAGTTTATAATTCTCTAAAAGCCCCTTTTCTTTTTTGACCAAACGCATCAAATCCAAACTTTTATTTGAAATTGTGTTCATCCCATTCTTTTCCAGGGCTTGATTTAAGAATCGGAGATCAAACGAAATTCCGTAGCCAACAATTTGAAAGGGTCCCAAAAAATGAACAAGATCTTTAAGGGCCTCCTGAAGAGATACTCCTTTCTCCTCCAGTTCCCTCCGACTTATTCCCGTCAATTTCTTTATTTGGTCCGGAATATCATCCTGAATCTTAATCAGCCGATGAAAATACTCTCTCGTAGCTTGCTTTCGAGATCCTTTCATTAAAATCGCGCCAATCTCAATGATTTGGTCCTTTTCCGGATCTAGTCCGGTGGTTTCCAAGTCAAGAACCACAAAAGAAGGATGAGCTTCTGACTTTCCTTTGGCAGAAAACCTCCTTGCCCTATGGAATTTTCCGGCTTGACTAAATCCCTTTTTATTTTGGCCCCCTTGTTCTCCACCTATCGCTGGTAGAAAGACAAGCGGAATCCCTTCTACGTCAACCACTCGGCGTTCACTGTTAAATGTGGTAAAAAGATAACCCACTTCATTTTGTGAAGCATACGATAGAGTGGCCTCTCCATCCCCTACATTCTCCAGTACACGGTTCCATAGTTTCTCACGAATACGAGAATTAAAGTTTCCGATATATACGCCCGTGGCAATTTCCTGCATCCACTTCGTCAGGTCGCCCCGCAATGAATTAGGGACTTTTTTCAGGGTAATGACCGTCATGGGCATTGCTGTCATCCTCGCTGTAATTAAATCCGTTGGGAACAAGTTTATCCTTATCATCCCATAAATGAACCGTATCCATTTGGAAGCGGTCATCCATTTCCACTTCCATTAAGTCCTGTAAATCCTGGACCATCCGCTTCATTAATTTCCCATCCACAAAAGCATCACGAACACGAAGTCGGGTTCGTCGACCAATGTCATCCCCTTCCTTAGACTCGGAAACCACTTCAAAAGCAATAGGAATGGTAACTTCCGCTTTATAAAGGTCTGCCACATCATAAACAAAGGAGAGGTCATGTCCTGTATGAACAAAACCTAAACCGGGAGATAGACCGAGTGCACAGATGACACTATGGACAAGACCATAAAGACAAACATGGCCAGCTGAAAGTGCCTGGTTGATCGGCGAGCCTCCTAAAAAATCATCCGGATCAAAGACCCTCTTGTCCCACTCCACATTATATTTTTGAGCATTCAGTCGATAACTCCGTCGAACTCGGGCACCTTCTTTACCTCGTAACTCTTGCATAGAAGAACGAGAGACATCCTCAGCAAAACGCATCTGGTACATCCTGCGCGCGACGTTTAAACGACTTCGTGGATTAGACACCAATTTGGCTTGTCTTTCCAGAAGCCGGGTAGACCGGGCCAGGGACCGACCATGGGCATAAAACCGCACCCCTCTCTCTCCAACCCAGAGAATACTTGAACCCGCATCGCCGATCAGTTCGATGGTTCGGTGACTAATATCCGTCCCAGGCCCCAAAAGAAGAACGCCAATCATAGCCACTGGAACACGGACTGTTCCATGATAGTCTGTGACGGTTATTGCGCTATCTAAGCGATTGATTTTGGCATGCTCAATATAGATGAAGGAAACCCTGTCTTCTATCCGTGGAAGCTCCTGAATATCGGCTTTTTTAGCCCCTGCTTGTTTATTCATGGTTGACAAGCGGAATGATGGTCATCATTCCAAACCCATAGGCTTTTTTCTTGCCCATGCCTTCTGTCAATGTCCGATAAAAATGTTCTAAATCAGTAACGACCAGCTCCCCTTCATAGGTGGCGGAAGAGAGGCGCAATTCTCTCTCTCCCGCTTTTCTTAACGGGAGGTAAGTTCGGTCAACAAGATCAAAAGACTCTTCCTCCAAAGCAAAACCATTCTTCTCAGCTCGATTCAGCAAGTAGGCTTTTTGCTGGTCTGCTGTAACATGAGGAACTACCCTTCCCCGTTTTCCCGGCCCCTGTGAGAGAGAGACCACCGGATTCAGCTGGAGGCGAAAGCGATAATGCTGGCCTTCTTTTATTGTTGCCAGAAAGCCGGAATATTCCTTAACTTCTCCCGTTCCCGGAACCCCATAGCGTTCCAAAGCCTGACGATTCGGTTTGACCGAAGAAACAATTAATAAATATTCCTTGTTGTTAATTCGATCAATCCGCCAAAGCTTGCGCGACCTTCGCCCCACCTCTATTTCCTCAGGAAAGCTCTCTTCCACCCAGTGATGGTAGGCGCCTAAATGGGTCAAGTCTCGATTCTTTTTCCGATTACGACGATCAATTTCTACTCTAGAAAGGTACATTTTCACCCCCTATAGCACGAAAAGCATCATGGTCATCCTCTGTGTCCGCTTCTTCTTTTGGCAGCAAAATTTCTAAGCGATTTTCTTCACGAAAAAGATAGGACCGGTTCCGACTTGAAAAAGATACTGCTTCATCTTTCCGCATTCTCCCCCCAACCCCTTCACCAAGAGCAACATCAAAGTAAATTGGCAAGAAGGTGGGTGATTTGACGAAATGTGACTTATTTTTTTGCCAGGAATAGGTCTTTAAGAGGTCCAAGGGAGATCCATCAAAAACACCAAGAAGAAAGTCATAGGTTGGCGGGACAGATCGACGACCTAAAAAAGGTTGGAAATAGGGCTGCTGTAAAGCTTTCACGATCTCCTCAATTTGACCCGCCTTCTCACTTCCTAGGGCGACAAGAAAAACCCCATCCTCGATATAGTAACGGTTAGTCACATAGTTCCGGTCGAAGTCACCATTTTTCTTCAATTTATGAACGGTCTGATAGTCTTTCAAGAGTCGTCCCGGTTGGTCTACCCGAACGGCAAAATGAAGATCATTCAGACTCCTGATCTTATCATCCTCATCCCGACGATAGCCTAAACAAGCCGCAATCAGACCGACAACCCCACTCTTTGAAGGATAAAAATCCGTATGTCTACTTTCAAAGTGAGAGGAGGTTCCCCAAGACTGGAGAGGGCCGGCGAATTTTAAGAGTATGGTCCGCATTTTAAGCATCCTCGCGTAAATTCACCATCGCTTCTTTTAAAATCGTTCCGAGCTGATCTTTCAAGTTTTCTAAAGAATGGCAATCCTGACCGAATTCTCCCTGGAGGGCTTCGGATACTTCCTCTGTGGTCACATACAATTTGGCTAAGGGCTCTCTGACAAAGCGCTGGGTCTTTTCTAATTCCTTTCCTAACCTCTTCATGGACTCCTCGACATAGCCCTCTCCATCCTTTACCGGCTTTTCAAAAGCGGAAACGAGATTGACAGGACGGTCCTCCCGCAAAACGATCAAAAGGAGCTGGGGAAGGGTCGTATTGGCATAGCTATTGATTTTTCCTGTTGGTAAAGAATTGGCAAAAGCTTCTGCAAAAAGTTCCATGCTTGAAGCCGCACTTTCGACATTGCCCACCTGTCTCATGAATTCATGTAAGGAAACATTGGCATAACGATATAGGGTGGATGAGTTAAACTCAATGGTTCCCAACATCCCGGCTCCTGCTGAATCTTTTTCCGAAAGATCATCCATGGCGGTATAAAAATCAAACTCTGTATCCACTCCATGAGTAGAGATGGCATGGGCGACTTGGCTTGAAGCGTCTTCATTCAGTGATGGATCATCGGCTACCATACGACCGAAAAGAGCAATATCTACCGCCGGATTACTTTTTAAGATCGCTTGAAGAGCTTGCTTGTCACTTATCCCTTCGATAGCCGCCTTGGCAAGATTTTTTGCCTGCAAGTCTCCCATAAAAAAGAGGGCTTTTGCTTTTTGATCCTTAGTTGATATTTTTGCTGCATTTAATGTTTTCTCTGCGAGATCCATCGCCTCCTTGTCAGAAATGGCAGGATCCTCTTCTTGAATCTTATCCGCAACATAGCGGACAATCCGGAGAGTGCGAATCCCTACATTATTTTGCTCTCCAAAATCATTGAAATACTTCCGAATAGCCCGTTTCCAAGCTTGTGAGGAAACTCGAGCCCGGCGAACACCACCATATAGGGCCGTTTTTGGACTTCCCGTATCATCGCGGTTGATATTCGAAGGGGGTAGGGTTTGAATTGCATGGATATCGAGATATAAACGTTTATTGGATGTCATTGGAATCCTCCTCTTTTTGGGGTTGATAGGAATAATAGGCCCTCGCCCAATTCAGGCGAACTTTTTCTTTCTGTCCTCGGATGAACCAGTAAAAATCTTCTGCTAGCTTTGCGTAGTTTACGCCCCGCTTGCTTTTACTTGCTTTTAGGAGCTTAATCAGTTGCCGAATGTGATAAGAAAGCTCATCAAAGCTATCGGAGGCAATCATACCGTTGAATCGTTGATCGGTTGACCGGCTATCTCGGTCACGAATCGGTTGTAGGGAATAACCGAGGTTATTCCATATTCCCTCCTGGTCCCAGAGGAGAACACTATCTTCATTCCCTTGTTGGTGGATGGCATAGAGTTGTAGGGCATTCAAGATGGCTTTTTCCTCAGCAGTAGGCTCATCCTGATCCGTTAAAAAAGACTCCGGAAGCTCTTCATAAAGCAGGGACCAGATTTCAATGGATTGACTAAGAGGTCGTCCCAAAGACCTTCTTAGGTTAGACAAGATGGCCTTTGTGGCTGATGTTGACCTCGTCTTGTCCAACTTGAGCAAAATACGAGAGGTAACCTCGTAAATGCTATCCTTCTTCCTTTGTTGGGTCACGATTCTCCTCCTTTTCCGGCAATGCTTCATTCAAAAAATACATGAAGGAATTAAATGCTGTAGCAATGTTTTTCATGCCCTCATTGACTACAATTCCCCGGTAGTCTCTCTCCCCTGAGTGGGCCGCCAGGTCTTCCGCCTCCCTCCTGACCAGTCTCTTTAGCTCGCTATACCACCTGGAAATGGTCTCTTCCTTATCATCGTCCTTTCGGATACCGCCCAGCCAATCTCTAAATGGCTGATCGACCAAGTAATACAGCTCCTCTACTTTTTGGCTGATATAATCTGCCGAGGAGATATTTCGAATCTCCTTCACATCCCGGATATAAAGGCCATATACCGTAGAAATAACCTTCTTTGTTTTTTCAACCGTGGCATAAATCCGCCCTATCCAACCGGATTCCTGCATGTCAGCCAGCACTTGGCTATTGATGAGTAGATAGTCATAGATTTCATCAACCGGCACCCATGAGGTGGCGTTCCCATCACTCTCCATAGAAATAGCCACTAGATAGAGGTCCCTATCTCCGACCTCCTCTTGGATTGTCCGATACCATTGCATAATCCCGGGTTGATGATTTTCTTCTTTTTCGTCAAAATAATCTTCAACCAGGAGGCCAAATGACCGCCACAAAGACCGGTTTACCTGGTGTTTACGGGGGGTAAATTGTCCCTTATTTTCTCCCGATTGATTAAAACGCCAAAGGGTCATGGGCTCCAAGAACTGGTTAACGTGGTCAATATCCGGAAGCTTGACGACATCAAAAGAAAAGGGATCCGTCATTTTTGTTTCAGGATCAATATAGATCGCCCGGCTCCAAGCGGTATAAAGCTCTGACAGATTGTTCATCCGGTCAGCTGAAAAGCTTCTTCGGACCACTTCTTGGGGCGAATACTCCCAACATGGCCTTTCTAAGATGGCCGGCTCTCTCTCAGGGTGTTGGAGAATTAGATTCAGAAGAAGGGTGTCATAGAGATTGCTTCCCTGAAAATATAAGCCTCCGATATCGAAGAGCCAGCCCTTGGACGCCTTATATTTATCTTTCCCGAATATCGTCTTATCTGATAAGCCCGTGTAGAATTGAAAGGTAATCAACCATCGGGTTAACTCGCCTTCATCCAGTAGGTCCTTATTGTTCATTGACTCATGCTTGGGAGAAAATAGGGCTGTTTTGTTTCCGCTTTCCGAAATGAGTCGGTTGATATTTTTCCCGGAAATCGAGCCGGCTTTTGATTTGTTCAACTTCTCCGAGGCAACGTCTTCTTCCCTGACCTGAAAAAACGGAAATTCCTCATCGAATAGATAAAAATGCTCTTCCCAAACTTCCAGGTATTCATATAAGATAGCCGGAAATTCCTTTTTTCTCCATAGAGTTTTCCAACAATCCAACAAGTCTTGAGAATACATCCTATCTTCTAAAATCTCATCCCTCTCTTCCGTTGAAGGTTGGTGGAGGTCATTCAGTTCAAGATCCTCATACACCTTCCCTTCCCCGTCATAACGAGTGAAGACCGTTTGAAGAACCGCTTCTAAAATCCGTAAGACTGCAAAGCTTTGCGTGGGCATATCACCGGAAAGGGACTTTATCCGGTTGGCTTGGCGGAAGACATCTAAAAGAGAATACTCTTTATTTTCTCCGTTTTCTGTAATAACGGGAATCCAAGCCTCCCTTAACAAGTTAAATCTTCCCATCCTCCATCCTTTCTAGGGTTAAGCCAAATGTTGAATCATAGTGCAAGCGGAAGTTAAATAGTTCAAACCACCCCCCTTCATCAAAGATAATTCCCAGTGCTCCCTTTAACCAAGAGGACTCCTGCCAATCCGGCAGATTCTCCAAGGTAAACTGCTCCAATTCATCAATCGTTCGGTCAATGATATAGGGTCTTGATAGGGCATTTGGCAAAGTGATGGTGTGTTTGGCAATGTCTTGAGCCACCTTGTTATCTCCGATTTGTCCGGAAAGATCCTCTTCCCCTTCAAAAAATCCGTAGCCTCCCTGCTTTCTTTGGAGGGCGATCACCTCAACTCTTTCATCGCTATCCCTGACCTGGGCATAGCCCCTTTCCTCGGAATCAATAGCCGGCGAATTGGCCAACCATCCTTCGATGGTCTTCATTCTTTGGGGCCTTCCCAACAGAAAATTCTCCGCCCTGGCCTTCTTTTGATTTTTCTTTTCCTCATAACGGGTCCGGGCCTCTTTGTGCTTTTCCTGCCTTTCTTCGTCCGTAAAAAGGGCTATTTCCCCATACACCTTTTGGACAAGAGGGGATATATCCTCCGGCATGCTTAGCTGGTCCGGTAAATAATACAGGGTCTGACCCAGGAGATAATCTCCGTAAACCGCGGATGATCCCGGTTCAAAATCCAATTGGTCATTACTGCCCATGACATAACAGATAGCTTTTTCATACTTTTTCGGACGCTTGGTCTCTTTATGCCTGTGTAAGCGTCCAATCCGTTGAATCAGGAGGTCCATGGGTGCGAGATCGGTAAACAGCGAGTCAAGATCTATGTCAAGAGATTGCTCAATCACTTGGCTCCCAATAACAATCATCCCCTTAGGTCGGTCCCCTCCCCTTTGTAACATGGATAAGAGTTGATTTTCTTTCTTGGCCCGGTCGCTGGCGATAAAGGCAGAATGGAGGAGAAGAACTTGATCTGAAGAAAAACGCTCGATGCATTCTTGAGCGAATTGCTGAGCACGCTTGACCGTATTAACGACCACGCCGGCTACGCCCTCTGTTGCAAGGCAGTCCTCTAAGAGTTCCATAAGATCCTCTTCGTCCAATTTTCGCATGTCCACTCGTTTATTGTTGGCAGTGTCCGGAGAGAAGTCTGCAAAATAGTGAAGCTCTTTTCCATCGCTATAGGTGAGGAGGGGATAGGCCTCCTCCAAATCCGGGCGGAACATTCCCTTGATTTCTCTTCGCCGACAACCCTTCCCTGAAAGATATGCCGCTAATAGTTGATTCCGGGTCTCAATAGGAAGAGTGGCTGAAAGTAAGATCACCGGAATCCCATAAAAAGCCAACCATCGCAAGGCTGTGGCTAAATACTGGTTCATATAAGCATCATAGGCATGAACCTCATCAACGATGACCACCTTTTTACTCATCCCGAGGTGACGCAAGGCCAGGTGTTTCTGTTTCAAAGCCAGTAGGAGGAGTTGGTCCACCGTTCCGATAACAAAGGAATCCAGGGAAGCTGTTTTACGACCGGAGAACCATTGGTTGGTCGGAATGGATCCTTCCCCATCGATATCGATGCCATGAGAAACCCGGTCGTAAAGCGGGTTTAAAGCTGCCTTCCCATGTTGAAGTCGAGGGAAAAATTGATTATCCGGATCCAACTTGTCCATCCAAGCTTTAATCCTGGGATAAATCCCATTGCTGGTTGCTTGGGTGGGAAGGCCAAAAAACAAACCGCTGGCATGCGTTTTCGCTGCAATCTGTTCGCAGGCAATGAGGGAAGCTTCAGTTTTTCCCATCCCCATGGGTGCTTCAAAAATAAGAATTCCCGGTTCCTGGATTTGGTCAATCACCCGGTTCATCTCTTCCTGAGCCTTTCGTGGGGCGAATCCAAAGCGGGACTGGTAGAGAGAAACGAGATCCCCAAACTTCTCCGCCCTCCATCGGGACTGGTTGCTCGCCCACTTTTCAAAGCCTCGGGAACGGCGAGTCTCACCATCAGGAGCTTCTTTGTCATCAAAGGGATATAAAGGAAAATATTCCTCATTAGAAGCGATCCAGTCTGCCATAATAACCAGACCTGAAAGCAAAACCTGACCCCTGACATCCACCGTCGGAAGATCCTGAATAGAAGAAAAGCCGGAAGTCCTAAGTGCCTCCTCAATAATCTTTTCCTGGGCCCTCTTCCATCTTTGGTGAATGACTGACTTTTCGTTCTCTTCCTGATAAAAGTTAGCTGAGTAACTATTAATCAATGAGGGTTCGATATGATTGCTGGGGCGGCCATGATGACCACCGACAATTAATGCCAGATCCTCCCCTATGCCCATCTCTAAGAGAAGGACCTGCCCCGCTTCAGAGTGGTGGACCTTATGGGGCTCTGATAGGTAGAGATGGCTCAGATCAATGTAACCCTCACGTTCCAATCTATCCACAAGAGCCTGGTCTATATCGCTGGGGCGGTGGAAAAATCCCATGGCCTGGAAGGCAGGACTGGCCTTGCCCTCGTCGTGCGTTGCAGCGAGAAAGATGAGGGTGGCCCTTGCTAGCTCTTCTGAAGAAGGAGATATTGAACGGATGATCATGGCCCGCTGACCCTCATCCAACCATAAATCCCAGAGCTTTTTGGCTACCTCGCAAGTATCTTTCAAATGGTCGCTGAGGCTGATCCATTTCAGTTGGCCACTTTTATCATCTTTTTTTGCCCAGAAAGAATCCATAGAATGCTCCTAGAAATAAATATTTAGGAAATCGTTTTGTTTCATTTGATATTAATTATAATACTCTTAAAAGTAATAGTCAACAAAATTAAACTTAGTTTACAAAAACCAGTCCAATATTGGACTGGCCTTTGTATAATTTAAGAACCCGCTAACGCGGGCAAAAAATAATCCTTACTGTACGGTTATTGTACACTAAAGGATCACCCCCGCTTACGCGGGAATTACTCTACATCGATAGTATATCAAATCTTAATTCCGGGATTATTCCACTTCTTCACCTGAAATAAAATATAATAAATATAACATGGAAAACTGACAAAGCGTACAAAGTGACAATTAATTATTCATCCCCTATTTGAAAGGAGATTATATGACCATCTTTCGTCATTTTTTAAAGAAGAGTACAAATGATTTTAGCCTCATGGAGGCCGCTCAAATTCTCCATGACCAGCCCGATTCCGCCATCCTCCTCGATGTCCGCAGTGATGAGGAATGGAAGGAGGGCCACCTTTCCTGTGCCCATCATATTCCCCACGACCAAATCCGGCAAAGGGCCAAAGAGGAGCTTCCTCTAGATAAGCCCCTCTTTGTTTATTGTCGGTCGGGCCACCGAGCCGGACTCGCCAAGAAGGACCTGGAAGAGCTTGGCTTTACTGAGGTCCATAATGTGGGTGGGATTTTGGATTATAAGGGGGACTTGGAAGTTTTTTAAAACTCCCCTGGAACAGAATCAACAATAGGGAATAAATAAGATCGCCAAAGTATAAAAAGGAACTTTATCGCCCAAGAAGATAAGATGCTAATGAAAAGATGGCTGAAATAATTTAGATAAATTTTGGTTCCAAAATTGGCTCCAAAAAGTTTTTTCTGGTCAATCACAAAAAACCAAAAACGGCCTGAAAGCCTTGCTTTCAAGCCGTTTCTTTATTATCGGGATGAAAGGCTTCGAACCTTCGGCCACCTGCTCCCGAATCACAAATGGGAAGAAAGCCCTGTTGGGCTAAATCCTCCACAATCATTGATTATACTAGCTTTCAGAGCGTCCTAGACAAAAAAATATAAGGCTGAAATAAACGAGGTTTAAACCCGATTGGGGGCAAATTGGGGGCAAAAAAAAGATTTAAAAAAAAGGAAAAAGAGGGGTTACTCCCCCTCTTTTAGCTTCTCCCTCTTCTCCGCAATCAGCGACTCTATCTCCTCAAGGTCTTCAAGCGTTGCCCGATTCCGGATAAAAGAACGTGCCGCCGATTTAGCGGAATTATACCGCCTTCTTTCAGGATTCTGAGCATTCCACTTTTTGCTTGCACGGATTTGAGCTTCACTCGTTTTCTTTTCCATTACTTCCTCCTTCCTTTGACTTGAACATACAGATTCGCTAAGCTTACTACAAGGTTCAAGATCAATAATACTCTTAGTGTTGTCATAGCTCTTTTCTGGGTATAAGATAGGTACACCCCCTGACGGGGGGAGGGGCTTTCGCCCCTCTTTTCTGGGCTCTAGTCCCTCCTGATCGTTACAATCAGTGTCGCCACACTGATGATCAGCTGGGCTAGAGCTATTATTGTATCTATCTCCATTCCCTTTTCCTCCTTTCTTAAGTTCGTGCTTCCTATTCCCTTAGCACATTTATATTATAAACCATAGTTTATATAGAGTCAAGTGTTTTGAGGAGATTTTTATCAGAAATTTACTACCTGAAACTGCAGATTTACTACCTAAAACCGCAAAATTTTTTTGAACCCATTGCAATCACTAGGCTACAGAGGGGCAAAACTCCTAAGAGTCTTTAAGGGACTAAAAAAGGGGGGTTATTCCCCCTCTTTTAGCTTCTCCCTTCGCTCTTTAATGAGCGCCTCCAGCTCCTGAAGGTTTTCTTCCTGGGCATGGTTTCGGATATAAGACCTTGCCGTTCTTAAGTAGCCCTGAACGGTGGCTTTCTTCCGGTTCCTTTGCTCCCATGTCCGGCTGGCCCTCTTCTGGGCTTCGCTTGTTTTATCCGCCATTACTTCCTCCTGTTCTTCATTTGACTGATGAGGTTCCCTACAGCAAATACCGCAAATAATAAGCTCGCTATCAGTTTAACCATGGTCTTTTCGTGGTATACTAATAACACTCCCCCGAAGGGGAGGGGGCTTATTTGCCCCCGTTGTTTTTGATGGCGATTATCATCGATATGAAGCTTGCTATGGCTCCGATGATAGTCGCTATCATTGTTATTAGGTCTACCATTTACTTTCCTCCTTTCTTTTTTATTTGAGGTTTCTCTCAACTTCTGAATATATTATAACGCCACCGTTATATATTGTCAACACTTTTTTCGGTTTTTACATAAAAAAAAGCCGTGCCTCTCCAATAATTAGAGGCACGGCTCGCGCGATTCACTCACGATTAAAGCTAGGTAAATACAGGCTTTCCCCCTATTTTCGCACGATTGTCGCACGATTCTTCCTATCGTCCGAAGGGATCGTGATGTGGCGTTTTTGGTGCTGTACACTGGAGCTCATAAACATGGCCCCAAGGAAGGTCGTGACCGCTGTGAGAATCGTAACCACCAGGGCAGTCGGTCCCCAGGATAGGCTCTCCCCTACTGTCTGAACAAGGGTAGCGGTAGCGGGTAGGACCAGAGTGATGATCCACTTCTAAAGATCATAGGTGTCATTAGATAATTTCATAGTATTTTCTCCTTTACTCTTTTTCCTTCTTCCAGATATAGGCTTCAATTTCCTTGATATTTGATGTGATCGTGTGATTAATCCCCTGTCGCTCAAGTGACCGCAAGACGGCTAGAAGAGCCTTCAGGATCATCCGCATATCCGTGTCCTGCCGGTCATCGTGGGCCTGCTCCTATTTAATCATCTTGGCGTGGTCTTGAAGGGTTTTGTCGTGACAAGTGAGAACGTCTAAGTCCTGGGCGAATTTCTGGTCTTTCCAGTCTACCTTTCCCAGGATCTCCCTGATCGAGAGGATTTCCCCCTTATGCACCACGATCTCTTCCAGGTTTTTGGTCTTGATGTACTTCTTACCGACCGCCTTCTAGGCCTCAGTAAATTCCCTGTATATTTTATTAAAAGAGCCCAGGATAGTCCTAATGACGCTGATTATCCCAAGGACAAAAAGAAGGCTTCGCTTTTCCCGCTCAGGGCATCCTTGGCGTTTTGTAGTTCGTCTTGCAGTTTCTTCATCCCGGATTTTAACTGGTCATAGTCCTTATACTTCTCTTCCAGAGTCTCCTTCTGCCTTTTCAGGCGTTCGGATATAGCCTTGTCAAAGGCTTCCTGGGTTTCGATGGGCTGGAACGCATTGTCTGTCATTGTGATTTCCTTTCTCCCGCTTACCCGGCGGTATCGGTAAATTTTTGTATTAAAAAGACGACCCCACGAAGGGATCGTCTTAATACCAAACTCGTTGTTTTTTCTTGGTTTTTTTATTCTGCTGGCCCCAGTAGGCCAGGACCACACTCTCAAGCATTGCCGCTTCCAGATCGTCAAAAAGTGATTTGAAACCGAAGCCCCCGCCAGACCCAATGGGACGCTTGTCGCAGTTTGAAGCGATCGCCCGAAGACTTGGCTGGCCGGCATGGCATATCTTTTTCTTATAGATCCCCTCCATGAAAAGGGATCCCGACTCAATGACATCGGAAACCCTTGGAAGGACCGGGCGGATGAGCTTTCTTGTCTTCATGGCTTTCTTTAGCAAGGCCTGGCCACTTTGACCGTCGATCGTCACGCTTTCAACGTCGGCCTTTTCAATGAAGTCTAAAATCCAGCGGTTACCTTTCCGGACATTTTCGCATCCGATCGACTCAACGAAGACGTGGCCACTTAAGGTCTCAACGGCGACGCTCATGGCGACTTTCCCGCCATCCAGGGCATACTTGATGCCCACATGAAGCTTTCCCGTAAGCGTTGGGGTAGCCTTTACTTGAAGACCGTCCCACTCCTCTTCACTGATAAAGGACTTCTGATTGTACTTTACCCAGAGCCCCAAACGCTGGATATTAAAATCCAAAACGTCCTGGCCGATTTCCGACCGGACCGCGCGCTCGCTCAAGATGGTCCCAAGAGAGGGATTCGTCTCGTACCAGAGGTCGACATCATAAGGGTCGGACTCTTCCTCCACGGACCATTCTGCCCAGCCCCCGTCAAAGGTGTCTCCGGCTAGGGTGCTTTTTCTAAAGTCGGTAAAGACTGTACCCCCGGAGACCATGGTGGGTGGTGTTCCACAGAAGATGGTTTGGGGGTTCTGGCTGTCGGTTACGACGTATTTGAGGGCCGTCTCCTGGTCGATCGTGTACTCCTGGGCCTCGTCGATAATAAGAAGGTCAAAGCCCTCACCAAGTCCGCCGGTGGTGGTCCTGGTCCGGAAGTCTACCCGGCCCCCGCTATTCAGGAATTCCACTTTCTCCCGGCCCGTAGCCCTGAGGATGATATAGTCTTCATCTTTTTTGTAGCCCGCCTCTTCTAAAACGCGGACCAAGCGCTCCCAGGAGGCGTGAGAAGTCGATGTTCGGTGGGCGGTGTGCATGATGTTTTCTCCCTGGTGAAGTCCCCAGAGTTCCCGCATGACGACAATTTCGTTCTTCCCGTTACGCCTTGGGACGGCATAGCCGAACTTCGAATGGGTCCATAGTCCGTCAGGGCGTACCGCCATTATATCGTCCAGGAGGCGCCTCTGCCACTCCAGGGCCTTTCTTTTGGACTTGTCATAGATCGCTACAGCCTCCGCACCTTTCGAAGCGCTGTGGTCGATAATAACGGCTCTGGTGGGGTCTTGGTTCCCCTTTTTATCCATTCATATCAAACCCTCTTCCCTTCTGGCAAGAACCCTATCTCTTTTCAAACGATTCCTCAATTCCATAAAGACATGATGGCCCTCGCCTCTTTCACAGCGTTAATGACTTTTCTCATCTTGGAATTATCCCTAAGATAAACCACCCCATCCCCAGTAATCTTTAGTTGAGATAGATCATAACTTATCACTTCTCCGCCCCAAGCCTTGACAAGCCTTAGATTTTTGATGAACTTCTTATCCTCCAAGTCCTCTAAAATAGATAGAAAGTATTCTTCTTTGATTGGAAAATCATTCGTTAGGGGATAGAGATAGGTATCATCAATATATCCATCTTTAAGATTGTGATACAGATAGGTCAATATTTTAAATACAATAACGTCATAGTCATCTCTTGCCATTAGGACCTCCTTTTCAGGCAATAAAAAACCAACTCATTGAGTTGGTTGGTAGATATATATTCATAAAAAAAAGCACATTCTAATTTTCATTAGTTTGTACTTAATTTGTAATTTCTATTGACTTGATTTCTGATTCGTTAAATCCGACAAATCTGTGTTCCTTTGTTTTTATTGTAATTTCATCATGATTCTCATCCTCTGTATCCAGTTTCCCTGTGAACGAATTACAATACCCTCTAAGCACTTGCCCATCAATAAAAATCACTTTTACGTTTTTACCTAAATATTTTTCTAAATCCATTACACATCCCCCTTTTTAGGAATAATATGAGTTCTATCCTTCGAATGATGAATCTTAATAGCTGTAG